>Ga0209542_10005658_pt1 | contig 24802 bp, 28 predicted proteins | sample RifCSPhighO2_01_FD_184028 | JGI IMG/M metagenome (GOLD analysis project Ga0209542, IMG submission 184028) | Soil microbial communities from Rifle, Colorado - Rifle CSP2_plank highO2_0.1 (SPAdes) (version 2) | ecosystem: Environmental > Terrestrial > Deep subsurface > Rock core/Sediment ...
GGCCAGAAAAACTCAGTTTTATTTTGGGAGCTGCATTTCTTGCTGCAATTTTTATCAGAATCTCTCGAAGATCCCTAAAAAGTAAGTGCAGATTCATCAACCATCAGGCAAAGACCTGATTTTTTTTATTTTCAAGGAGGCTAAATCGAAATGCCCTTTAGGTATTCCAGCACTTAACCAACTTAATACCTGGTTTAAAAACAACTAGCACAGTCATAGTGCCTTCTGGGAATTCCAAAATTGTGAATTGCTTGGTCGGTTTTCAGTATGATTTTATTTACTGAAAACTGAATTCACAATTTTGAAATAGTGCAGTCTGCCGCTGGAGCAGACGGAACGTTCTCAGAAGGCACTATGACGTAGCTATTTTTTACGTCTCCTGACAATAAACTTACTCGACTTCTTTTTCTTTCTCCTTGTCTTAACTCCCAATGCCGGCTTACCCCATGGTGTCTTAGGATGCTTCAATCCAATCGGCTGCCTACCTTCACCTCCACCGTGCGGATGGTCCACTGGATTCATCGCCGTTCCTCTGACCTTGGGTCTCCTACCAAGATACCTGGCTCTACCTGCCTTGCCAAGAACTATCGAACTGTGTTCAGCATTAGACAACTGTCCAATTGAGGCCATTACATTTCCATTAAATCTACGGACCTCAGACGACGGCAATACAACCTGGACATATTCTCCCTCATGAGCCAAGACAGTGGCACCGCCCCCAGCTGATCTTATGAGCTGCCCGCCTCTGCCTGGTTGAATTTCTATATTATGCACGACTGTTCCCTGCGGTATGTTTTTGAGTTTCATTCTATTTCCAGGCTCCAAATCAGTTTTTTCTGAAAATATTACGCTACCTCCAACCCTCATGCCCTCCGCCGCTAGAATATAACTCTTTGCACCATCAACATAATGTAGACGCGCTATTCTCACGGTACGATTTGGGTCATATTCTATGGAAAACACCTTGGCGGGAATATTAACCTTAACCTGTTTGAAATCAATTTGTCTAAACAATCTCTTAACCCCCGAACCTCTGTGACGAGAAGTTATTCTCCCCTGATTATTCCTACCAACGGCACGCCTAAAACCACCTGTCAAAGACTTGAGCGGATCCACATTAGACAGATTGGAAAAATCATATCCAATCATCTGTCTTCTTCCCGGAGTTGTAGGTTTGTATTTCTTAGTCATTTATAAAAATTTTATATTACGCAGCTATATCTATCTTGCTGCCTTCTTTTAGGGTCACCAGTGCCTTTTTAAATCCTGGTTTGTGACCTATGCGTCTACCAGTCATCCTGATTTTAGCTTTGCCCCTGGAAATTCTTACCTTGGAAACACGGACTTCATATAAACTCTCGACTGCTGTTTTAATTTTATTTTTGCTTGCACCATCAGCAACCTTAAAAATGTATTGATTTTGGCTTGATACCATTGTCGCTTTTTCAGTAATATACGGGGCCAGTATTACAGAGTAAGACAAAGCATCTCCACCCTCAGGCAACTTTGGACCACTGGCAACAGAAACAGCGTTTTCACCAACACTGTGGTCTCCTTTGGATGATTTATTTTCTGTTTTGTTTTTGCTGAATAAAGACATTGTTTTATATTTTATAAGTTTTCTCTATTACTGGCACGGCATCTTTTAATAAAATTGTATATTTGTTAACCAATAAATCCTTAACATTCAGGCTGTCTGCTGAAACAATATTCATGAATGACAAATTATTAAGAGCTCTCAAAACATCTTTGTTTTGACCTGGCATAACCAAAAGTATCGAATCGCTCTTGTTTTTGCCAGACCTGTAACCGTCCAGCTTGCCTGATATGTTTTTTATAGCCTTAACAGCAATATTAGTTCTTGGCACTTCAAAATTAAGATTATCCAGCATCATAAATTCCTTGTCCTTGATCTTGCTTGAAAGAACCATAAACAATGCTGATCGCCTCATTTTCTTATTTATCTTCTTACTAAAATTCCTCTCCTTTGTTGGTCCAAATGTCACACCGCCACCCTTCCATATCGGAGATCTAATAGAAGCATGCCTCGCTCTTCCGGTACCCTTTTGTTTCCATGGCTTCTTGCCACCGCCACGAACCTCACCACGGCCCTTTGAGTGAGCTATTACTTGTCTTGAATTAGCCACCTGCGCATCTAAAACTTGCTTAACCAAAGAGTGATCCAGCTTCAAACCAAAAATTTTGTCGGATAAATCGACATTCCCAATAATTTCACCTGATTGGTTATACAAACTTACCTGCATAGTAAATAGTAAATAATTTAAATTTTTTGTATCTCCAATAGTGTTCCCTTTCTTCCAGGAACAGCACCTTTCAATGCCAGTAGATTGTGCTCCTTATCTACGGTTACAACTTTTAATCCTCTAGTTGTCATCCTCACACCGCCCATACGGCCAGCCATTCTAGTGCCTTTAAGTGTATGCTGAGGGAATCTCTGACCAATTGATCCAACATGTCTAAGCACATGGTGATGACCATGACTGGCAGGCATACCGTGAAAACCATGCCTTTTGACTGCTCCTTGGAAACCTCTGCCCTTGGTCAACCCGCTTACTTTTACCACATCTCCAACGCTAAAAGAAGTGACATCTATTTCATCTCCCCTATTTTTCTCTTTGATAGATTTAGTTTCACGAAGCGTTTTAAATGATTTTAAATTCTTGAGGTGGCCAGCCTTGGGTTTATTGGCATTCTTTTCATGCGCAAATCCAACCTGTACTGCTTCATAGCCATCCTTATCTTTGAGCCTAACCTGAGTAACGGTTACAGGTCCCGCCTCAATCAAAGTAACCGGCACCACCGTACCGTCTTCATTAAATAATTGAGTCATACCAATTTTTTTTCCAAGAATGAAACTCATGGTAATTAAAACACCGGTTTCAGCCGGTGCCCAAAGCACGACCAAACCGAAAATATTTTATAGTCTCAAATTTTGTTCAACAAAATTTGCATTAAAATTATATGCAGCCTCAACTCACAGAAAGCGAAGCCGCAAACATAAGCAAAGAAATTTATTCCATACTCATGTTTATGGCACGCTCCGCCGATTCTAATTTTTTAATTGGCGGAGTACACGCAACACCTTATTTTTTTAAAAACGACCCCAACTACCTAGAAAAAAAGATTTTTATATCAATCAGGGCACCATCTGGCTTCCGCTTGATGCTAAGAGCAACTCTTGAACCGGGTAAGAAATATTGAACACTTTCATTGCCGTTGCCATCCTTTCCAAGAAGTTTCTTAGATTCATAATACTTTTTTTCAATAAAACTAGCAAAATCTCCAAAACCTTCTTCACCTAACTTATGTCCAGCAGCAGCCCAAACATCAATATTTGAGCCAATATATCCCTCATTTCTACTTAACTCTAACAATTCTGCCATAAGTGGCAAAAATTTCTTACCAGAATCAACTTCCTCAGCTCTAGTTTCTGCGTGTCGCAATCTTTGCGCAAGTTCTGATACTTTTTCAAGTTGCTTCTTAACCTCCGTATCTTCATCAGAACCGCCAATATCTCTAAGTATCTGCAAATTAGCCACCTCTAAACCCATCAGGCCGTAAAGTTCTTTACCGATAAATCTATCCCTTTGTCTTATAGCCTCATCATGATCCCTAGAGATAGACTCATTTCTCTTAACATCTTCTTCCTCAGTTCTTAACTCAGCTATCCCTGGCATATCTGATTTTGGAACTTCACTACTCATATTATATAAACTAGACCGCAGTAAATTAATAATTGGGATTACATCTTAATCTCAATATCTACTCCTGCTGGTAAATTAAGATTCATTAAGGAATCTATAATCTTAGAATTCGGGTTGGAAATATCTATCAAACGTTTGTGAACACGCATCTCGAATTGCTCTCTAGAATTCTTGTCTATGAATGTCGAACGATTGACAGTGTACTTATGGGTCTGGGTAGGCAAAGGCACAGGACCATTCACCTGGCCACCATTTCGCTCAATAGTATCAACGATCTGCTTAGCAGACTTGTCTATGATCTTATTGTCATACGCTCTCAACTTAATTCTTATGCGCGATGACGGTTCTTGCTGTTTTTCTTTTTTAGTAGCCATTTATAATGTGCTGGGGAACTAAAACCACGACGCTTTGCGTCGTGGTCCAAGATTATGCGTTTATTTTGGTTACAGCTCCTGCACCTACAGTTTTGCCGCCTTCCCTAATGGCAAAACGCTGCTTTTCCTCCATAGCGATAGGAGCAATGAGCTTAACTTTAACACTTACTGTATCTCCAGGCATAACCATTTCAGTACCTTCCGGCAATGTAACCTCGCCTGTAACATCTGTGGTTCTGAAATAAAACTGTGGCTTATACCCCTTGAAGAAAGGAGTGTGTCTTCCACCTTCTTCTTTGGACAATACATAAACCTCTGCATCAAATTCAGTGTGAGGAGTAATAGATCCCGGCTTGGCCAAAACCTGACCGCGGGTTATATCTTCCTTCTTGAGTCCCCTCAAAAGCAAACCTGCGTTATCTCCAGCGCGGCCTTCGTCCAATTGCTTGTTAAACATTTCTATACCAGTAACAACCGTCTTCTGTGTTGGCTTGATACCAACTACTTCAATTTCTTCATTAATCTTAACCATACCTCTTTCAATTCGGCCTGTTACAACGGTACCTCGTCCTTCAATTGAGAAGATATCTTCTACGGGCATCAAGAAAGGCTTCTCAGTATCACGAACCGGCTCTGGGAAATAAGTGTCAACTGTATCTATAAGCTCTTTAATTGGCTTAAGTGCAGCATCGTCCTTAGACTTTGCTTCAAGCGCCTTCAACCCAGAACCTCTTATAATAGGAGTCTTGTCTCCAGGAAATTGATATTTGTTCAACAATTCTCTTATCTCAGCCTCAACCAAATCCAACATCTCTGGATCATCAACTTGGTCAACTTTATTTAAAAATACAATTATATTCGGCACACCAACCTGCCTTGCAAGAAGAATGTGCTCTCTGGTCTGTGGCATAGGACCGTCAGTTGCGGCAACAACCAAAATAGCTCCATCCATCTGAGCGGCTCCCGTAATCATGTTCTTGATGTAGTCTGCGTGACCTGGAGCATCAACGTGAGCATAGTGACGGTTCGGGGTCCAGTATTCAGAGTGGTGCAAAGCAATGGTAATGCCCCTGGCCCTTTCTTCTGGGGCATTGTCTATTTGATCAACTTTTTCGACACGGGCTCCGTAACCCTCATCTTTCAACAAATCTAATGTATGCAAAATTGACGCCGTAAGAGTCGTCTTTCCATGGTCAACGTGACCGATAGTACCAATATTCAAGTGGGGCTTGGATCGTTCGAATTTCTCTGCCATTTTTATTTAAAGTTATAGTTGCCAGTTTCTGGTTGCCAGTAAAATAACTTGCTACCAAAACCCAACATCCTATCTGTAAAAACACGGTAAGGGCATTATAACCGAAGGCTCAATTGCAGTCAACAGTCTGATCTAGTGCCTCTTGTGGATTGTGTTTGCTGACAATCACAACTCCAGTTCCTCTCTTTGTCTTATCTCTTCTCTCAGTGACTCAATTTCTTTATTGAGTTTTTCGACAGCTCCTTGATCCTGCATGTTTTCGGAAGAAGTATCATTTTCTATTATATCTCTAAAAACAGATTGTTCTTTAGAAAATCCCTTCTGCAATTCTTCATATTTGTCATAGGGCAAAATCACAAAAGAAGGCTCGTCTTTATCTAAAACCAAAATGCCGCCCAACTTTTCAGCCATTTTTTTCAAGCGCTCAAAATCCATGTCGTTGAGTATATGTATATCAAACATGATCAACTGATGCAAGAACCCCTTGACCCATCGCAATAATTTTGTTAACCTTTTTCCAATTATGGAAGAGTCCGAGACAATAGCCAAAAACTACGAATTTGCATATCACATCAGTCCAGACCTTGAAGATGCCGATGTTGCAGCTAAGGTTCAAGAGCTTAATCAGATCCTAACTCAGAATGGTGGATCTATTTTGTCTTCCAAGGAACCGCGCAAGATACACCTTTCATATCCCATAAAAACCAAGAATTATGCTTTTTTTGGAACAATGGATTTTTCAACAGCTCCAGAATCAATAGAAAGGGTTAATTCCCAAATGAAACTTCAGCCATCTGTACTTAGATATATCCTGATATCCAAGCCAGACATTCAGGAGCTAAGAATACTTGGACAATATCGTCATAGAACAAAACCGATTAAAACACATGAACCCAAAACTCAAGAAACGATAAATAAGACAACACCTAAGACCAAAGAAGAAACCGAACAATTGGAACAGGAGATAGAGAAAGTTATAGAAGGAATATAAAAAAAAATAGATAGCCCTCCTACGCTAAAGCTACTGACGGGCACTTCTTCGCTCCAGAGGAAATGCCTGCACTTCGTAGCTCAGTCAGGAGCGAAGAAGTGAATTTAAACAAAGTTTTCCTGGTAGGCCGCTTAGCTGCTGATCCGGAATCAAGAACAACTACATCAGGTCAGGTAGTATCCACAATTCGCCTAGCAACAAGCAGAGTGTGGAATGACAGAAATACTGGCCAAAAACAAGAACAAACAGAATTCCACACTATTGTAGCCTGGGGTGGCTTGGCCGACATAATTTCTAAATATTTGCGTAAGGGGCAGTTGGCCCTGTTTGAAGGAAGGATTCAAACCAGGTCCTGGCAAGGACAGGATGGCGTTAAAAGATATAAGACGGAAATTGTGGCAGACAATATGCAGCTCGGACCCAAAGCAATGAATACAGGAGCAAGCTATCAATCTGGGAACAACAGCGACCAATCGGCACCGCGTTCTCCAAACTCTTCCTATTCCGCCAAGCAATCCGATAACAATTCTGCCAAGGTTTTACTAAAAGAAGAAGACATACCAGTAATAAATGAAGACTCGCCAATTACTAGCGATCCAGTTGCTGGTGATGAAAGTGATGATATAGAAGAAAAAGAAATCGATCTTAAGGATATACCTTTTTAGAAAATAACTTAGCTCTCCTATGCCAAAGCTACGGATAGGCACTTCTTCGCTCTAGAAGAACTGCCTGCATTTAGTAGCTCGCTGGGAGCGAAGAAGTGGTTTGTAACGCATGTCAGGAAAAAATAAATTACGTTGACTACAAACAAACGGACACTCTCCGCAAATTTGTTTCAGGCCAATTTAAGATAACATCTTCAGCCAGAACTGGGCTCTGCCAGAAACACCAGAGAATGGTTTCCAACGCTGTGAAGAAAGCTCGTTTTATGGCACTTATGCCATATACAAGGTTGCAAACAATTAAAAAATAGTATGCCCTAGAATCTAATTTTGCATAAAGACCACGCCTAGGCGTGGTCTTTATTATTTTATATATTAAAAAATGGCCTAGTGGCCACATTAATTAGTCTCTACAAACCTTAGACCATACTCGCCTAGAACAAAACTTAAAAATTTAGACATTTCTTCATCTCGAAATATACCGTTGCTTTCAAAAGCAATATGCCACTCTCTTTTTTTCCAAAAAAACAAACCCTTAACCCTCTTTTCATAAACAACTATCTTACTCCAATCAGAAGAAATCGGATCTTCATTAACAAAATCGATTAGTAGCCATGGCTTGCCATCATTAAGATCATTATAAACCAAGACGTAATGGACCTCGTCTCCAGAATCTCTCAGCTCTCCACACTGTTCTAAGATCTCTCGGTTGCTAAGGGCCAAACAAATAGCCTTAACACCTGGAAATAAAGCTATCTCGCCACAGTACGGCTTAGAAACACGGCTAAAAGTACTAAAGTTAGATATCGGTACTTCTTGAGCATTTCCACTACCTGCGAACATCAGGACCATTAAAACAAGTGGTATGTTATTGATCTTAAACAAACTCATTTTACTCCTCCCAATTAAAAAGACCTGCGAATACTTTAGCAGGTCTTTTTAAAATGTCTAGATTAAGCTTCTTTGACTGCCGCAGCCTTGCGCACCGCACCGAGAATCTCTTTTTCTACCTTCGGGTTTTCTTTCAGGAATGTCCTGGCACCCTCTATCCCTTGGCCCAGCTTCTGCTCACCGAAGTTATACCAAGCACCAGCCTTGTTCACGACACCGAGAGTAACTCCAGTATTAACTAGGTCAGCATGACGCGATATGCCCTCGTTGTAGAGAATATCAAATTCAGCAGTTCTGAACGGAGGTGCAACTTTATTTTTTTCAACTTTAGCCTTGTGGCGATTACCGACAATTTTCTCACCTGACTGGATTTGAGCTGAACGTGCAATCCTGACTATTACTGAAGCATAGAAATTTAAAGCCAATCCACCAGGCTTAGTCTCAGGGTTACCAAACATTACACCGATCTTTTGTCTTATTTGATTAATAAACAGTACAGTTGTGTTGGTCTTAGCAATTATACCAGTGAGTTTCCTCAGGGCATGCGACATCATACGTGCCTGCAATCCCATATGCTGCTGGTCCATTTCTCCCTCTATCTCTGCCCTGGGAGTGAGAGCGGCAACTGAATCTACGACAATCAAATCAACACCACCAGACCTAACTAATGTTTCAACTATTTCGAGACCCTGTTCTCCCGTATCAGGCTGAGATATCAGTAAATCATTTATTTTTACCCCAATCTTCTTTGCATACTCTGGATCAAGAGCGTGTTCGGCGTCAACGTAGGCTGCAATACCACCTGATTTCTGAACCTCCGAAACCAAATGCAAAGCCAGTGTTGTCTTACCACTTGATTCCTGTCCATAGACTTCGATTATGCGGCCGCGTGGCATACCACCGACACCCAAAGCTAAATCTAATGATATTGAGCCAGTTGGGATAACATCAACATCAACCCTTGGAGCATCCCCAAGTTTCATAATAGCTCCGTCTCCATATTTCTCTTGGATCTCTTTAACGGCCAGGTCCACACTTCGTCCATGCTCAGAACCAGAAACCTTGTTAGATATATCTACTTTTTTGTCTTCCTTTTTGTCCTTAACCATTTTTTATAATCGACATCCTCCGGGTTGCCAATTAAATTAATTATTAGATTACTAATTATTAACAGCTCTCAAATAAAATTCAAGCTCATTACTGTGTTCATCCTCTTCATTCCTCGATCGCAATCTTATCATCCAACTTAGGATCGAGTTCAATGGACGCAGTTTCAGCAACAGCAATTCCACCAGGCTTCACATACACCTCTCTTGGTTTTGCACCATCCCCAGGCCCAATAACACCCCTCTCTTCCAGAATATCAAGCAATCTTGCCGCCCTGGCATAGCCCACACGCAACCTGCGCTGAAGTAATGAGGCAGAAGCCTTGCCGGCCTGTATAACAACCTCCTTGGCCTCACCAAACATATCGTCACCAGCATCTTCATTGTCAGCACCAGCAGTGCTAGCAACAATCTCATCTGGATCTATCTTGAGTTCGGTCTCACCGACCTCATCCGATTCTTCACCAAGCTGTTCAGCTTGTTGTTTTATAAACCTGACGACATCCTTAACTTCTTTTTCATTAACGTATGATCCTTGTATTCGACGGGGCCTTGAAACATCGCCGGAAAGGAAAAGCATATCTCCATTGCCAAGCAATTTCTCAGCACCAGCCATATCCAATATCGTGCGTGAATCTATCTGCGAGGCAACCTGTAATGCGATACGTGAAGTTATGTTTGCCTTAATCAAACCGGTTATTACCTCTACTGATGGGCGCTGAGTGGAAACAATGAGATGTATACCGACCGCACGAGCCATCTGCGCAAGGCGCACAATGGCCGCTTCAACATCACGACCATGAGACGCCATCAAATCAGCCAATTCATCAATAACAACTACAATAAATGGCATCATCTCTTCTTTGGCGGCTACCTGCTTTGTATTAAAGGAAAATATATCTCGTGATCCAGATACAGAAAGGCGTTCATAGCGCTTATCCATCTCTCTTACCGCCCAGCGCAGAGCATTTACAACTTTTTTAGAATCAACTATTACGGGAGTTATCAAATGCGGTATACCGTTGTACAATGACAACTCTACTCTCTTTGGATCAACTAAAATCAGCTTCAACATATCTGGAGAATGTTTATATAAAAGCGATAGAAGTATTGTGTTTATGGAAACAGACTTACCAGTGCCAGTAGCCCCAGCAACAAGCATGTGCGGCATCTTTTCAAGTCCTGCCATTACAGGAAATCCGGCGACATCTCGTCCAATAGCTATCGGCAAGAAATATTTACTCTTTTTAAACTCCTCTGACTCGAACATGTCACGCAGACCAACAATAGCTGACTTCTTGTTTGGCACCTCTATACCAACCAAAGCCTTGCCAGGAATGGGGGCCTCGATACGTATTGGGTGTGCGGCAAGAGCAAGCTCAAGGTCACTCCTTAGGGTCGTGATCTTGGTTAACTTAACACCTATAGCTGGTCTAAGAGTAAATTGAGTTACTGCTGGCCCGATCGAAACCTCACCCATCTCTACATCTATCCCAAAATTAGAAAGTGTTCTTTTGATTATGGAGACATTTGCATTAATATCCCCCGAACGTGGCTGATCCTTGTCAGAATTAAGTATTTCTAAAGGAGGTAACGTCCATTTGCCAGACTTGGATGATTTTATTACAAAGTCGCGCTCTTCATTATCAGACTTGGCTAATTGTGCCTTGACTGCCGCTGGCTGAGACTTGGCTTTTGCCGCCGCGGCGGCAGCCGCAGCCTCCTCAGCTTTTATATCTACTATCTGCATACCGCGCTTTATGACAACGTTATCCTTTAGATCTAGGGGTTCTACGCCTTCTTCTAATTCTTGTTTTCTGAACAAAAGTCTGTGTACTGGAATATTAAGAGCAACAAGAATTGAAACAAAAAGCAAAATTATCAACACGATGACAGAGGAAGTGAACCCCACAGCCTTCAAGATTGGGAATCCAATTATTAAACCCAAATAACCTCCCTGATCAATTCTCGTCGATAAATTGCCATCGCCCAGAATATAGAACAAGGCCAAAAATGACAAAACAAAAAGCGCTGTACCTGCGATAGCGCTTGAATATATCTTACGTGAAATTGACTTAAGAAATGCTGTACCCAATATTGCTAGACCGACTGGAACTAAAAATATTCCCCAACCGAACAATGAACTCACAAATTCTGAAAAAATCTCTCCAGCGCTACCCGCCTTATCAAAAAAAGCTAATATACTAACTGCTGCCAAACCCAAAGATATTACCCCCCAGATTCCATTTTTTGTTTCTTGTGATAATCCAGAGGCCCCCTTATCTTCAATTGCCTTGCTGGCAACTTTTTTATTTTTTAATTTATTTACCTTTTTGATAGCCATGCATTAATTCTATAAAAAAGACTCCCACAAATCAATCTTTCATGATACCACCCACGCCCCCCTTGAGACCTCCTGCACTTGCAGTATTTGACTCGGCCTGCTTTCTAAACTTAAGAAAGTTTCTAAAAAAAGAAATAGCCCAAAAAATAATGACTAGCAAAATAGAAACCTTGAAATACAACAATTCTGGATCTTTGGATTCGAGAGAAGATTTTAGAGCAATATTTTCAACATATAATTTATTTATATCGGAATTCAGTTTTGTAAAATCATGAATACTAACAGCAAAAACTTCTGGATCAAATCGTGCAGCATCTTGAGCATCGGCCGAGCGTCTTGGTTTATAAAGAGGTATGTTTAGCAACTCCCCCGGGAAAATAAGATCCGGGTCTCTTTTTTCCATACTTGGGTTAATTTCTGGATTTGTAATTTCCTCAACCTTAAGATCAAATTTATGAGCTATTTTTGTCATATTATCTCCATATTTAACTTCATATGTTATCAATTCTAATAGCATTGACTCCGGCTTACTTAGCGCCTGCTCATAAAATGATTGTCCAAAAGAAACAACGGGGAAAATAGCCAAAACCAGACTCAGTCCAAGCTTATTAATGGTTCTCATTTTAGTTCTCCTTTTTAATGTTCAAAAATTCAATCGAATTATAAATAAACATTTATTATTGTCAAATCACAACATGTAATGTTATTAATAGTGTAATGATAGATTTAAACATACCGATAGAAAAAATTGGCCGGGTTGGACCCAAATTTCTAGCTCGACTTAAAAAGCTTGGTATCAAAAGCATACGCGATCTTCTTTGGCACATACCAACCCGCTATGAAGACTACTCAAACCTAGTAGAAATATGCGACATAAGTGAAAAGGGCCAGTCCGTAAGCATAGCAGGTCAAGTATCCACGATAGATTTGGCTCGCTCATGGAGAAGGAGAATGACAATAGTAAATGCTGTCATACGGGACGAGAGCGGTTCAATTCGTGCTGTCTGGTTCAATCAACCTTACATATTAGATACCCTGCGTCCTGGAACTCTGGTTAGTATTTCTGGCAAAATTTCAGCTGACAAAAAAGGTCTGTACTTTTCATCTCCATCCTATGAAAAGATCTCCGCTGAAGAAGTCGGAAATCAAGATAAAAAAATCAATTTAACCCACACCGCAAGACTAGTTCCAATATATCCAGAAACCGAAGGTCTCACCTCAAAATATTTACGTTTTTTAATAAAACCCTTGGTAGAGAGAGCGGCAGGTACTCCAGACCCTCTTCCACAATATCTGCTCAAAAAACACAACCTACCAACTCTCCCTCAGGCTATTAAAATGATACATTTTCCAAATGAACTCATCGAAGCAGAACAAGCAAGACAAAGATTCGCCTTTGAGGAGATACTGCTTTTTCAAATAAAAATGCTTCGTGACCACCAACAGCTTAGATCACTTATCGCTCCACAAATTTTTTTTGATAAAGAATCGATATCAAACTTTGTTAAAAACCTGCCATTCGATCTTACGAACGACCAGAGAATTGCGACATATGAAATACTCCAAGACCTGGATAAAACCTTCCCCATGAACAGACTTCTTAACGGTGATGTAGGTTCAGGCAAAACAGTAGTGGCTCTAATCGCCGCCTTCCAATCATCTCTGAACGACCTCCAAACCGTTTTTATGGCACCAACAGAAATACTGGCCAATCAACACTATGAAACAATCAAAAAAATGATTTTCAGAAACAAAAAAAATAATGGCCGGCGGATCAGAATAGGACTTCTTACAAGTTCTTCGGCAAAACAATGGCCGATAGATGAGGTAACTGAAGAAAACATAACCAAAAAAATTATGGCGCAAAAAATAGCACATGGAGAAATCGACATATTAATAGGTACTCATGCAGTGATTTCCACCAAAGGCGCCGCGCCCGCCTCTGGCCGGGGATCAGCCTCTAGCGGACAAAATTCGATTTCTTTTGCTAAATTAGGCCTTGTGGTAATAGATGAACAACATCGTTTCGGTGTTGCCCAGAGAATGGCGTTACAAAAAAATTCAGGCTCTAGCTCAATTCCACACTTACTAAGCATGACAGCCACTCCCATACCACGCACTCTTGCCTTAACAATATATGGGGACTTGGATGTGTCTCTGCTAAAAGAAAAACCTAAAAATAGACTACCGATACAAACTCGAGTAGTAAGCCAGGATAAAAGAAAAGATGCTCACAAATTTATTGGGGAACAGGTCTCTCAGGGAAGACAAGTCTTTGTTATATGTCCCAGAATAGATGTTGCAACAGTAACTGAAAACAAAACACAAAAAACATCTCAAGCCCAAATAGCCTGGGCAGAGGTTAAAGCAGTAACAGAGGAGTACGACAAACTTTCTAAATTAATCTTTCCGGACAAAAGAGTCGCAATGTTGCACGGAAAATTGAAACCCAAAGAAAAGGATAAAATAATGAGAGATTTTAAAAACGGACACCATGACATTCTTGTGTCAACCTCTGTGGTAGAAGTTGGCGTAGACGTGCCAAACGCAACCGTCATGATGATAGAGTCGGCGGAGAGATTTGGACTAGCACAATTGCACCAATTTAGAGGCAGGGTCGGACGCGGAACAGAACAATCCTACTGTTTCTTATTTACAAGCTCAGAATCAACCCCGGCAGGAAGAAGACTTAAAGCAATGGAGAAAACTAATGACGGATTTAAGTTGGCCGAAGAAGATCTTAAGATACGAGGACCCGGAGAATTTACCGGCACCAAACAATCTGGACTACCTGATATCGCCATGTCATCCATAAGCGACATCGAGCTTATAAAAAAAGCCCGACTCGAAGCCAAGCTTATTATAAAAGAAGATCCATCTCTAAAAAAATATCCAGCCCTCTCCAACAGACTGGATGAAATACAAAAATTCGTTCATTTTGAGTAATCTTTAAATTTTAGTTCGCCTTAATTCTTACTTTGGGTGTAACCCAAAATCCCATATATTTACCCAGCATTAGTCTTATCTGAGCCTCTAAGCCAGGCACTGAGCCAAGCAATATGGTAGTGGCCGGAAATAATATCCACTGGAGAACCATCCACACATGCTTAAGTTTGCCAAAACGCGGTGGGCGAGGCGGCAATATAAAAATTGTCATTACGGCAGAGGTAACCAAACCAAGCATCGCAAACGTCATAATAGCTCTAGTGAGGAAGGGTAGGTTGAAAGATAAAACAGTCTGGTTAAACTCATTACCACCAACTATCACAGGGAACCAACCAAGCAAAAAAATCATGATAGCGTTAGTCGCCCAGGACCAGAATCTCTCAAGCATAGTCATCGTCAATTTAATTTTTTTAATAGCCGGAATAGATTTGTTTTTTATAAAACCAAAAAGGAAATATGGAACGTTTTCAACTCCGTATCCCCACCGACGTTGCTGCTTATAAACGTTGAGCATTGTTTGCCAAAACTTTGGCGCAACATTTGCATCCATCGAAACAGGATAATACATAGGAACTACTTGATAATTACTGTCGTACCTCAGAAAACACTGCCAAAATATTCTGGAATCTTCAGAAACCATATTTGTCTGCCAAAAATCTATGTCTATGAGTACCTGAAGCGGCATTGAATGACTTGAAAAAGTCGTATCGGATTCCATCCTTTCCTGCTTGATCGTGTGCCAAAAAGTTGAAGAAAAAGAGACAACCCTTGCGAAAGCAGGAGCTTCCCAAATATTATTTGTATAAAAAGGTACTGGCTGATAAGAAGCACGAAGCGGATTTGCGGTATTCAAAAAAACATATGTCAATCTACCGAAATATTCCGGAAAAACGATTGTGTCTACATCGAAAGCCGAAACAAGAACGTGATCATGACCTATGCCCATCGAATCTACTATTTCCTTTTTCGCATATTTACCCGCCCAAGCGATATTCGAACCCTTACCCGCTATTTCCCCTGGAATATTAGCAGGATGCCTAATAAAATTTAATTTTAAAAATGAATTTCCGTGCTTGGCAAAAACTTCCTGTGAAACAGAAGAATTAAAATCCGAACCAACATTTTCCTCCTGGGCCACCACAACAATAATTCTATTCTTCGGATAATTAGAATTTGCCAAACCATCCAGTGCTCCGTTTATAACTTCGGCGCCTTCATTGTAGGTCGGCAATATAACAAGATGATACATATCCTCCCAGGATTTTATCGTTGAAAGTTGGTAGCCAGAAACAGGGAGCTGTCTCAATTTTTCAAGCCAGTTAACCTTCATGTTCTTGCGCAAAGAAGAAAAAGAAACACGCAGGTGAAATGACAGATATACTGTTTTAACTAGCCAATAAACATCAAAAATTATAATGAAAATAGCTACAAAAACAGGAACAAAAAAAGACAGAAAAACAATCAAGACCAGCGTCCCAAGCGATAAAAAACCTGGCAGAATTTCAAAAAACCGATACAATAACCGGTCTTTTTTATCACTAATATCGGTAGCTCTACCTATTTTGAGATATTCATATTCCACAGAATTAGGTTACCAAAAGTAGAGCACGCCGGCAAGAATCAATAATCTAGGCTCTTAAGTCAAGAGCAAAGCGAAAAATCTCGTCCTCCATATCAGATATCCCCGACTTAACATTCCGCTCCATATCGGCTAGCTCAATAAAAAATTTGGTTATATCACCCAATTCATATTTTGCAGATTGATTGAATGTTTTTTTAACAACATAGGGATTGAGCCCAGTCCTCCTGGTCAATTCAGAATAAGGAATAGCCTTTTTGACTAAATCTTTAACTCTTAGGAGATTCCTGAATTGATAAAGTAACATCGAGAAAACATAGTAAGGATCAGCACCCGATTCGAAGTTATCATGCAACAGTTTAATGGCACGCATAGAATTACGCTCAGCCACGGCATCAACTGTATTAAATATTTTGATATCTTCACCGACCACTACCATACTATCCACATCTTCAGCGGATATAATATTCTTCTTGCCTACTTCGCTATAACAGACGAGCTTGGCTAACTCACAACTAAGCAACCATGAATTACCCCCAATCAATTTTATCAGCTTACTCACCGCAGCAGCCTCAATAGATTTGCTACAAAGAGCAACTTCTTTTATAATCCAAGATTCTAATTGTCTATCAGACAACACCTCACTCTTTTTCACCAAGCTGGGCTTTGAAGAAATCAAAGAGAAAAAAATTTTATCCTTCTTAACTAATGCGGCTTCAGATTGATTCTCGCACAAAACCAAAATAACATTTTTATCTTCCAATATAGACCATTTTTTTATGATATTAGTCATTTCTTTGCTAACACTAAAAGGCGATCTTAACACAACCAATCTTTTTTCATTAAAAAAAGAATTTGTTTTTATGTAGTCTTCTATTTTTTCGCAACACCCAGCCATACCATCGCTTGCATCCATACGCAAAAAGCCCATGCCACTGGAGTTTTTATTAGTGTATCCTTCTACTACTTTGTCCAAATTTTGTTTCAGCCGATAACCGTCGGCACCATAAAGAAAGATTATCATCTTGCATCAATTTCTATCCAGATGTTACCTGGAGTAAACTTAATTTCCTTATTATTCAGATCATAAAAATACAGTTTTGAGTTGTCATCTTTTTTGTCCCAAGTTCCCTTTATTTCTTCCCCATTTTTATACACAACAGCTTGCCCAGAACCAACAGTCTTAACTCTTATATAATCTTTATTAATAGGAGCCCAGGTTGTTTTCATTATGACAACATTCTTCGCATCCACCTGTTTTAAGTTATTTTTATCAATCTCCTGGCTACCCGCACGCCAACGCAGATATGAGTTTTTAGCTTGATCATATTTCCAAACCACATCAAAACCCTTATTGAATAACGTGGGGGGCTGGATTAAATCCACACTTTTATCATTTTTGTCATGCGGATAAACAATGTTTGTGTTATCTGTTTTATAACCTAACTGTGTAACAGCCTGGGCAAGCAAAGAAAAATCAGTAAAAGCATTATGGGGTCTAGGAATTGAGCCTTTTCTATAATAAATAGTTCCGTCGTATTTTAGACCGTCTATGTTATCTATGACTCCCTTGTTAAGTTCTTCCAAAACTTCATGCTCTCCTCCAAAGTGAGCATAAATCGCATTAAGACCTAAGGCCAAAGGTAAAAAATCTAGACGTGAAGAACGGATTGAACCAACTTCGTTGGGTCTATTGCACTGATAAACCGCCATCATCCTGGTAAATCCATTATTCACAACCGGCATCTCAAAAACTACATCTGCTTCAGCGATTCCTGACAAAGGCCTGGCCTCTTTGTCCGATGACAACATAACCGCATACGGCCTGGAGTTATAATTACCGCACTCAATCCCAGCTAAAGCGCTAACACCAATTTTATCACCCTTAACATCGCTACTGTTTATATCAATATTATTTTTCCCAAAAACAAAAAATAAAATAACTGCAATAATCAAAACCGCACCGACAGCAACCCAAACATATTTTTTATTAGTTAAAAATTTCATTTGATATTCAGCTACTTCTGATGTACCGGGCAATAGTGAGCCGACCTGGTTGCAACAACGATTCGCTTTATGATTCCCCCGTCTCGCTTCTGACATTTTTCTCCAGTTAACTGGTAAGCTCTCTGCATGTTCTGATAATTTCCGAACTCACCATTAAGAGTCCTATAATCCTGCATACTATCGCCTTTTGCTCTTATTGCTTTCTCCAAAACAATTCTAATATTTTTGTAAATTAGCGCCAATTCCTTGTCGTTAAGTTCCTCCGTACGATGTAGGGGGGCAATACCTGAATACCACAATATTTCATCCGAATAAATATTACCTATACCCACAATCACAAATGGGTCCATAAGAACTTTTTTAATCGGTCCCTTCCTGCGACGCATTAGTTCTATAAAATTTTTGACAGTGAATTTCCGCTCAAGCGGTTCTGGACCCAATTTGCCTATTTCATTAATATTTTCAATTTTATCAGTATCTCCCAAGAACACCTTTCCGAATCTTCTTACATCTGATAGGCCGAGCATATAGCCGTTGCTCAAGTATAAAACAAATCTAATAAAACGATTGTAGGGGTCTGATTTAATAGGACCACTTATTGCTACTTCAACCTTTTTGCCAGAGACTTTCCACTTTCCATAAAGAAGGTGCCCTGAAATCTTTTGGTGTATTATCAGAGTTTTACCTGCCGATAAATCCATCATTATATATTTTGCACGCCTGTGAGCACGTAAAATCTTGAGTCCCTTAATCTCGTGCCGGAATTTTTCCAGAGAATGGGTCTTAATCGTTCTCGGCCAATCAGTCCAAGCATCCTTAATCTTAAGTCCGACCACTTTGTGGTTAAGTTCTCTGACAATAGTTTCTACTTCTGGTAGTTCTGGCACGGCATCGAAGGTTCCGAGTTAGTCGGCCGCGAGGGTTCCCATTAAAATACCTGTAAAGCTCATGAGATTTTTATGGGAGACGCGTAGCCGACACTTGGAATCGCTGTTATTTTATTAAATGGTGTCCATTTCCTGCCAATTCTTACCACATTTAACATCTACCACAAGCGGCACATCTAGTTTGTGGACTGACTCCATTATTTTTTTCAATTCTGGGGAAACTTTCTTGAATAGATTGTCTTTAATCTCAAAAACTAACTCATCATGAACCTGCAACAACAACCTGGCGTCATTTTTTTCAAAGTTTTTATTTATATAATTAAATACTGCGATCATGGCCAATTTCATAATATCAGCTTCGGTACCTTGTATAGGATGATTTATCGCCATTCTTTCGGCCTGTGCCTGCACTTGGGGCATGGTTGAGTAAATATCAGCAATGGGCCTGCGGCGACCCAAAATAGTTTCTACATATCCATCACGGTGAGCTTTTTCTTTCATGTTATTCATGTATTTCGCTATACCGGGAAAATCATTAAAATACTTGGTAATAAATTCCCTGGCTCTTTGCGTGGTAACCCCTGTGGCACGCGCAAACCCAACTGAACCCATACCAAATAGTATTCCGAAGTTCAAAGCCTTTGCCTGGCGTCGCATCTCTTTGTCTACATTCTCAAGAGATACGCCAAAAACTTCTGAAGCCGTGGCAGTATGTATATCTTCTCCTCGCCTGAAAACATCTATCATTTTACTGTCGCCTGCGATATGAGCTGCGATTCTGAGCTCAATTTGAGAGTAATCGCAAGACACCAACGTATAATCATTCGCAGCCACAAATGCTTTTCTGAACTCCTGTCCAAGCTCAGTTTTAATCGGTATGTTTTGTAGGTTTGGATTTTCTGAAGAAAGCCTACCTGTTCCAGCGCCAGTCTGATTGTATGTGGTATGCACCCTGTGATCCTCCGAATCAACCAAGGCTGGAAATGGTTCAATATATGTTGTCTTTAATTTTTGAAGTTCCCTGTACTCTAATAAAGAATCAATTATTGGATTGCCTTCGCGTAACTTTTCAAGTTCTGGTGCGGCTGTAGATAAGGCACCCCCCGCGGTCTTACGAACCCTACCCTTGATACCAAGCTTTACAAAAAGTATCTCACTCAACTGCTGAGGTGAGTTAATGTTAAATTCCTGACCGGCAAATTTATATATATTTTTTTCTAATTTATTGAGTTCTTTGTTGCTAGACTTAAGCAGATCAGCCAAAATATCAGTATCGACGCTGATGCCGTTTGACTCCATTTCTGCTAAAACCGGCAAAAGCGGCATCTCAATGTCTTCAAAGACTTTTACTAAATTTAGACTCTTAAGTTTTTCCTCAAGACTGTTTCTTAACTTACTCAGCTGAGCAGGCATATTTTTTAAATCTTCTACAGGCAAATTACCGAATTCTGAATAGTAAACTGTTTGGAAACTGTAATCCTTGCTATCTGGACTAATTAAATAAGCAGCAACTGATGTGTCAAAAACAGGGTTAATGATATTCTGTTTTTTCTTAATAGCCTCCTTAAAAAACTTCTTAAGTTCGTGTCCTACAACTAACCTTTTGCCGTCAGATAATATTTTTTTTAAATCTGATTCTACATCAAAACCGGCCACATAAAAAGTGACCTTATCAGTCTCGTCCGATGAAGCAACATCCTCAGTTTTCTCAGAAGAGTCGATATCCAATGATGCCTGAGCTGTAATACCTATTTCTGGCAATCGTTTCAAAAGGCTGGAAAAACCTAAATCGTGAAAAACCTTCTCGATCTTGGACAGATTAGCATTTTTGCGCCAATCAGATTTATTAAAATCGAAATCAACTTCTAAATCAGTAACAATGGACGAGAGCTGCTTTGAAAAAAAAGCTTGATCTTTGTTTATTATCAGTTTCTCGGCAAGCTTCTCGCTGACTTTGTACTCTTTCAATTTGTCAGATTTATCTTTCTCAGTCATCGCCTCAAGACACTCATAAAGTTTGTCCAAGCTGCCAAATTTTTGTATTAGATCTGCTGCTGTTTTCTCTCCAATACCAGGAACACCTGGTATATTGTCGGACGGGTCACCCTTTAATCCTCTGTAATCATTAAGTTGTTCTGGCTTTAGGCCGTATCGATCAAAAACTGCATCTTCATCGTAAACAACCGTGTCGCTTACTCCCTTGCGTAATGTAAAAACCACCACCTTCTTGTTATCAACTAATTGGAGTGTATCCAAATCACCAGTAGCTATTACCACCTGGAGGTCAGGTTCTTGTTTGGCCCGGACCGCCAAAGTACCAATCAAATCATCCGCCTCATATCCAGGCATTTCATAAACAGGTATTCCAAAAGCGCCCAAAGAATCCTTAACAAGCGGGATCTGATCATACAACTCCTGAGGAGCCTTTTGTCTGTGCAATTTATACTCAGCGAACTCCTCGTGCCTAAAAGTCGGTCCGGCCAAATCAAACGTAGCCGCTATATAGTCCGGCTTCATTTCCTTAATTATTTTTATGAGAATCGAGTTAAAACCAAAGACAGCGTTTGTCACAACACCCTTGGGCGAAGTAAGTGGCGGCAAAGCATGAAAGGCACGATGCACCAACGCATTACCATCAATTAGAATCAGTTTCTTCATTTTATAATTTTCCCAAAACCAGACCATGATGTTTTTGGGCATTCCGTCGAGCAAATTGCATGGTTGATTTTTGATATAATATTTCTTCATCAAAAATCAAATTTGTGAGACGAAATAGCAGAGCGAGTCGCTGGACGAGCGCAGCGGCACAAAAACATTGTGGTCTGGTTTTTATAATTTTATAAGTTCAACGTTATTTTCCTCGAATTATTATCAATATGATCTATGTGAATCTTAATATATTTCTTGGGTAAAATTTTACTGACACGTTCAGCCCACTCAATTAAAACAATATTCTCAGGATTAGAAATTATTTCTTCTATACCAAGAGGTAGCAAATCTCTGTAATCCCTTAGTCTATATGCATCAATATGAACCAACAATTTATAACTTTTAGATTTCAATTTATAGTTTTTCATAATTACAAAAGTCGGACTTGTAATATGTGACCTGACTCCCAGATATTTTGCAAAAGCCTTAACAAAAGTTGTCTTACCGGCCCCTAACTCACCTTCAAGCGCCACCACAACAGCACTGGAACCAAGCCTGTTCTCCATTGTCTTTCTGGCAATTTCAGTGGCTATTTTTTGTGTTGACTTAACACTTTTTGAGACCATCTCCATCAAATAATTCTAGCTTTTTTAGCATTATTTTTCAAATAAAAACCGCCCATTTGGCGGCTTTAAGAATAGATCCACAAAAAAATATCCATATTGATACCTATTTCTCTGCAAATATAAGCTATATTGGAAGGAGCAAATTGATCAGAATAACATTGTATCCTTGCAACGTCCTTAGGTGATATATAGAACACTGGTCCCGCAGGTTTGGGATTAAATGTAAAATACCAAACAAGACCACTCTGTGGGATAGCACTGCCCATATCTAATTTCCACTCAACGTGCAACAGGTCTCTTAGGGCATTGGCCAAATTCAAACCAATTCGATCATGATTTTCTCTCAAACATTTTTCAATTTCTGAGTTCATCCTATGGGCCCACCCACCAGTTCTAAACCATGAACTACCAGAGCCTGGAATATTATTTAAATCTCCTCCAAGAAAATTAACAACTGCTTTCGCCATTGGGAAAAGTAATCCCTCTTCACTGTTTGGCAAACCCTTTTCGCCAAGATTGGAAGCATTGTAAAGAATATTCTCCAAAACATTATTTCTAAAAATCGAGGCTGATAGAGCTTGATCCATGCAAATTCACCTTTTAAAAAACTTAAGCATACCTTCGCATATATTTAAGTATTTGTCAATCTAAGACTGTTGTTTTTCAAATAAAAATCGCCCAGAATTAAATTACTCCGGGCGCAGGCATAATACGCAATTGATCTTTCATCAATAAACCTATATTTTTGCAATGCTCTAAAGTGTCTGCATCCAGTCGGCCAACTATTTTGTTCTGTATATTTACAACCTCAGCATGGGAAAAATAAAAATTACCGCTAAGATTTGTGGGTACAAACATAAGTCTAAAATGAATCCCACTCTCCCACCAGATATCTCTACGCTCATTTTTCCACTCAACATGCAACAAATCTCTCAAGGCTTCGACTAGGGCCGGCTTCATTAATTTGACGTTTAATTCTAGAGACCTTTCAACGCTTTCATTTAATCTCTCAGTCCAACCTCTAACCATGGATAATAAATTAGGGGAAGGTATTTTACCCACATCACCTCCCAAATAAAGTATCGTAGCAGAAGCCATCGGCAAGAGAATTCTTTCTTCCTGCCGGCTAAAATAATTGATGCCCTCTTCCGAAGCAAAATACATTATCAGATCAAGCACATCGCTATTAAAATTAACTTTGTCACGAGGAAGCATGCGCATTCTCCTTTTTTAAAAAACATGGCTTTTTGTTAAACTTAGTAGTAAAGTTAAAATATGTCAAATAGAATTTTTTCAGGCGCCAGACCATCTGGCAAGCTACATTTAGGTAACTATTTAGGTGCAGTTAAAAACTGGTTCGCTCTTAGCGAAGCCAGGGACGTAGAACAAGCAATTTTTGCTGTGGTCGATTATCATGGCATAACCACACCCTTTGATCCAAAAACATACCAGCAGCAGGTGATGGACGTGGTTTTAGATTATCTGGCCGCTGGACTGGACCCCAAGAAGGTACTCCTCATGCGCCAATCACGAATATCTGCCCACACAGAGCTGGCCTGGATTTTTAATACCATAACACCAGTCAGTTGGTTGGATAGACTGCCTACATACAAGGAGCAGCTTGAAAAAACCAAATATAACCATATGGGATTAATGGATTACCCAGTTTTAATGGCGGCTGATATTTTGCTATACAAAACCAACCTCGTACCAGTTGGCGAAGATCAGATGCCACACATTGATCTTGCAAACGAAATTGCCAAAAAATTCAACTCAATGTTCGGACAAACCTTTGACCCAATCAAGGCGCATCTAACTGAGGGCGCTCGTATTATGTCCCTACAAAATCCTCTTAAAAAAATGTCCAAGACCCCTTCGGCAGGCTCAGGGCAGGCTGGAGATGACTGTATCTATCTTGTTGACTCTCCAGATACTATCCGAGATAAAATCAAAAAGGCCGTTACTGACTCCGGTAAAGAAATCACATTCAACAAACAAGACAAACCAGCCATTTCAAACCTGCTAACCATTTATCACTTACTATCAGGCAAAGCTATATCAAGTATCGAAAATGAGTATTTTGGCAAATCATACTCTGACTTTAAAACAGATCTCGCTGAGGTTGTGGTTAATTTTCTTAAACCATTTCAAGAAAAAAGAAAGGAACTCGAAGCCGACCTGACTTATGTTCAGGATATGTTGACGGAATCTGAAGAAAATGCTAAAGTAATAGCAACGAGAACATTAACAGAAGTTAAAGAAAAGATGGGTTTACTCTAGGAGGCTCGGTGCGCACAAGAAAACTTAGTTATCCGAATTTTTGGTTGATTTGTTTATGGTTAGTTATAGGTTTTGTCTTGTTTCTAGATGTGGCACCACCGCATGCAAAACCATATATAGGTACTGTGTTCATCGTAGATACGATTGCTCTAGTATATACACACTTGCGCTCGGTTTTTAAAAAACAAAAAGGAGCCGACTAAATGTCATATCCATTCGATATGTCTGGAAAATGCAACAAAAAAATAAAAAATAAAGTTTGTGGCGGCAAGGTTGTCGCAGCCAGGTCACATGTGCCAGGGTTAATAGGACCAGGCATACTTATGGGGTATGAGTGCTCTAAATGTAAGACATCCTATTCCTGTCCGCCGTTTCCAAATCTTCGAATTCCGAAATTTAGCAAAAAAATTGCGTGATCAACTTCTCATTGAGAAGTTTTTTATTACTCAAGAATATATCTAATTAATTTTTTAGTGTCTT
>Ga0209542_10005659_pt1 | contig 24801 bp, 23 predicted proteins | sample RifCSPhighO2_01_FD_184028 | JGI IMG/M metagenome (GOLD analysis project Ga0209542, IMG submission 184028) | Soil microbial communities from Rifle, Colorado - Rifle CSP2_plank highO2_0.1 (SPAdes) (version 2) | ecosystem: Environmental > Terrestrial > Deep subsurface > Rock core/Sediment ...
CTTTTTTATTTAGAGAATTTTAACTTCAGGAAGCGGTACGATGAACTTTGTGCCTTGAGCCACAAGCTTCGCTTCCCTTTTCATAAATCCCTCTACAAAGCTGTATGGTAGAGCCAAGAGATAATCCGGTTTCGCCTTTCTCATCTCTTCCTCGCTTTTTATCAAAATATCCGAGCCGATGATATATTTTCCTATCTTGAAGGTGTTGGAGTCAGCAGCCGCTGTAATTTCATTATTTCCGATGCCGCAATACTGGAGAATTGTATTACCTTTTGTGGATGCGCCATAAATCCAGATGCTTTTCCCTTCTGCTTTTATTTTTTTGCACAAAGCCCTAAGGTCGTGCCGGGTCTTTTCTATTCTTTGCATGAAATTTTTGTAGGTGTCCGGGTCAAATATCCAATCAGCGACTTCTTTTTCAAGTATTTTTTTGTATAGGTCGGTTGCGGGAAATTTCTTATTTCCCTTTTTCTTCACAAACACCCTGAAGCTCCCGCCATACACATCATTCTCCTCCACATCAAATACCTCCAGCCCGGCCTCTTCCATCACCCATTTCATATGGACAGCGCCGTAATATCCTGCGTGCTCGTGGACAATATTATCGTACATAGTGGTGCGAAGCATTGCAGGCAGATATGCCATTTGGATTATCCATACACCGTCCTCATCAAGCGTTTCCGCCACATCTCTTGTGAATTTCATTGGGTCGTCCAGATGGTAGAACATCGCGATGCTGAAAATGAGCTTTGCTTTTTTCGGCGATGCTTTGTCAAAGGCGTTCGAGCTGAAAAAATCTCTGACTGAAATATAATTGGGTGCATCAAGCAAGGTTTTCACATTTTTGGCAGGGTCAATGCTGATGAGACGGAGCGGCTCGTCTTTGAAAAAAGAAAGGAGGGTGCCGTCGTTGCCTCCGATGTCTAAGACGACATCTCCTTCTTTCAAATTATTGATGGCTTTGCCGCTTTTCGCCACATCTTCTAAAATTTTAGCCATGGAAGAATTGGTGGAGCTGGTATACGGATAGGCGTCATACATAGCGGTCAAATCAAGCCGATGGCCGAGCTGGACGAGGCCGCAAGTCCTTTCATCCTTGCTTCTCTTGCATATTACAAGGTCAAGAGGATATCTCACGGCACTTTCCCGATAATCAAGATTTTCGGGGAAAACCGAAGAGAGATACTGCTCGCCAACATCAATGACTGGCACAAGGTCAGTATTGCCGCATACTCTGCATTTTTCTATTTTCGGCGCAATCATTTTGTATTTGTAATATTATCCAAAAACTTTAACACATCGCTTGCTTCCGGAAAATCCGGCTCTGGATTTAGAATTTCTTGATGGTCGAGCGCCCCCTCGAATGCAATATCTTTACCAAGGTGTTTTGCCACATCCTTCAAGGCGATGGCATTCCTTCCTCCCACCTCTACTATGCCCTTGCGCTCCAGGTTCGTCGCTATCCAGTCCGCGACAAAATCTGTTGAGGCAAAACAATACCGGCTCTCGCCGTCGACAAACACTTTCTTCCCTTCTAGTATGTCCACAAGCACGCCCTTCTTCATATCCTTGCTGTAAATCGCTCCAAGGCGAATAATAAGATTATCTCCAAAATCCACAAGCAATTCCCCCGCCGCTTTATGCCTGCCATACACGGTATCAAGCTGTGAGCGCGCTGAAATGGTGCTTATCTGCACGAATTTTTTGAATTTCCATCCGTAAAGAAGCTTTGCCGTCTTTTCCACTGTTTCTACAAAATCTTTCTCTGGATTATTTTTGGCCCAGAATCTGGCAGACGGCATGGCGCAATTTATAAGGATATCGTACTCGCTCGCCTTCATCTCATCATAATTTTCCCTCGTCACAGGCATGACTTGATATTCAGGGTAATTGGGAAGAGCCCTGCAGATAGCGCTGCCCAGATACCCTCTAGCACCCACGACCGCAATAGTAGCCATTATTTTTTCTTACTCTTTGCTTTCTTTTTGGCCGCGGCTTTCTTTAAAGAGACGTTCCCCGAGACAGGGCCTTGTAAGTGATCGATGCGGATGATTGGCGGATTGCAATCATCCCATCTTTTGGAGAGCATTGCCATAGCTGTGACCGGTGTAATGGCAAAAAATGCATGAGACACCCCCATTGGCGTGCGCACGCATGAGCCGCGACTCATGTGAATTTGCTCTTCCGGCGCATCATCGTGGTCCCGTGTCACCATTACGCCAGAACCCTCCACCACCAAAAAATATTCGTTGAACTCGGGATGGAAGTGGTGTCCTCTCGACTTTCCAGGCTGAAAGTACAGTATATTGAATTCCACAATCTGATCTTTCGGAAGCCAAGTAAAAATGCCGCCTCGTCCGTCGCGGACTGTCTCCAGATTGCAGGAAGGAGTTAGAACCTCAATCTTCATACGGCTCTAAGTATAGGGATGTCTTTAGCATGCGTCAAGACTGACGAGAGAAAAAAACGTAACGTAGAAGCTTAAAAAAATAACCTGGGGCTTGACCCATAAAATTTAGTTTTGATTCTCCGAATTTGCGGGCATGAAAAGTGACATGTATTTCAGTGATCTTAGCGTTTTTTTGTTTCGCGCGGATGATTGTCTCAAAAAGAAAGAATTGTCTGTCTTCCGTAGTGCGAAAACTTTGCCATGTGCGATTTCGAATAATGCGAAAGTTGGTATTGTAATTTTTGAGAGGAATTCCAGAAAGCGTACGGATGATTGTGTTGCATGTTTTGCTTATTAGAAATGTGATGCGTCCTCTTACTGTTCTTTTTTCAAGTTTTTCTGTTTCGGTCGGCTGGTAGGCATCATAGAAACCCAACACCATGTCAAAACCGCTACGAATTTTTTCATAGAGTGATCTCATATCCTTAGGATAAAATGACAGATCGGAATCAGATGACAAGATGTACTCGCCTCGCGCTTTATTGTAACCCTCGCGCAAAGCTCCCCCGAGGCCCAAAAGTCCGGGGCGCTCAATGAAAACTATGTTTTGATATTTTTCGGCAAGTTTTTTTATGAGTTCTTTTGTGCCGTCATTCGAATTATCGTCAACTACAATTATCTCTAAAGAAGTATTTTGAAACTCGACCTCGATCAGCGGTATTAAAATCGCAAGATTTTCTTTTTCTTTGTATGCAGGCAGGACAACTGACAGCGCGGGATTATTTTTTTCCATGTATTTGTAAAGAATAGTCGAAAGAGTGATGATACGCAAGGAAAATATGATGATAAACTATAGAAAATCTATCTGAACTTTATTTTGCGAGCAGCGAAGATTGTCATCTTAAAGAGAAGCCAACCGTGGCTCCATCTGCGGATATTTGTTTGGCCGTAAGTTCTTTCTTTATAGTGTATAGGTATGTCAATAATTTTTAGGTTGAGCTTTGCCGCTCCGAAAAGAAGATCAAAATCGCCGAATGGGTCAAAGTCGCCGAAAAAAGCCCGGCCTTTTTTTATCTTCTGATAGTCCTTGCGCCATAAAACTTTTGTACCGCAGAGAGTATCTTTGATCGGCTCTCCTAAAATTGCCGAGAAAGCGAAGCTGAAAAATTTATTGCCGAAGACATTAAGAACGCGCATTGATTCCTTCTGTAGCGGATACACAAGCCGCGAGCCGTTTATGAAATCGCCCCTGCCTTCTAAAAGCGCGCGATAGAACTTCTGTATTTCTAGAGGAGGCACCGTCATATCCGCATCATAAATGGCAAGAATGTCTCCTCTTGCTATATCAAATCCGAGCCGCACGGCATCGCCTTTGCCTCTGCCTTTTTGTTTTGCGTATTTTATTTTCTTTTTATCGGCATATTTCTTGGCAACTTTTTCTATTTCCTGGAAAGTATTGTCGGTGGAATTGCCTTCTATAAAAATTATCTCCGTAAATTCGCCAAGCTCAGGCAATTCTTTCACAATCTTTTCTATCATGCCCGCCTCATTTCTGGTAGGCACCACGATAGAAAGTGAGGGTGATTTTTTTACGAATCCATTTCCTGATTTCCTCGCCACGAGATAGTGGAAAAGCCCCAACCGAGAAAACGGCCAGATATTCGCAAAGATTTTATTCAAAAATGCAGATATGAACGGTATATAAATAGGCATAATCATTTTTGAACTGCATTTAACAGTTTCAAAGCCGGCAAGAGAAACAAAATTCTTTAGATCATCGCGTGTGAGCCAATTCTGTTCGATTACCGCTTTGCGCAGGCCGAAGAGTGATGCAATACGAAGCACCGGCTCCCATAACGCGCTGTATTGGGTAATGACAAGGCGTCCATCATCCTGAAGCCTTTTATGCACTTCCAAAAGAAAAGCGTCTATGTCGTATATGTGTCCGAGCACATCTGATGCCACGATGTAATCAAAGCGAGAGTCGGTAAAATTGATTTTTTTGTTTTTGGCCGCCTCAAAGCTTGATACTTCCACCTTTGCTACATCTTGTGGCACGAGAAAATCCACAAAAGAAACAAGATATCGGTAATAATATCGACGAGAAAAAGAGAGCTTTTGTATTTCTGCCTGATCCATAACAAATCTACTCTATCATATTTGAGGCTTAGACTGCATCAGATACTCTAGGACACTTAAAGACATATCCGCCAATCTGTCCCGAGCGTGTTTCAAAAATTCTTGTGCACTTTTTGAAAAATTCTCCGTAGAAGCCTGTTTCGTACAAATGCGGGATATCTATAATCATGTAATTTCCATCAAACCCTGAAAAGAGCTTCCTATGACCTTCTTCATATGCAGGCACCGCATAAAATCTGCCGGCATATTTGCCAGCTTTTGAAAGCTCATATGCGCCGCTGTCATTATAGGTAATGACTTGAGTAATGTCAGGAGATTTATTAATAAAATTAATTGTTTGTGCAAGAACTTCCGGCGCGCTGCCATTAATCTTTCCGAAAAGCATCTCTTCGATAAACACCGTATTATACATAACCCCAATCATTAAGATTATGAGACATGCCGCAGACCGCCACTCCCTTTTCACAATCGCTAATAGTGCAACCATAGCAGAGATGAAAAAAGTCGCGCCAATGAAAAGAAAAGAAACATAAAACCCCATAGGTCCGTTTCCTCCAGTAAACGGATTGAATATCTGCCACTTTAGATGAATTACTCGGGAAAACCATTCTGTTTTCGGATAAAGAGCTATAACATCGTGCGGGAAAAAGTTGAGTGATAAAAGTAGGAGGCAGACAAAAGCCCCAAAAAAGATGGTATGACCGCGTCGCATTGAAACAACCTTAAAAAAATTATTGAAGATCGTTCCCGTGATCGCTGAGAGCGGCACAATTGCAAACATGAGATATTTATCAAGAGCACCGGCAGAAAAATCAAACAATATGAAATAAAAGATAAAACCTAAAAATAAATATAAGAAAAAGACGCGCATTCTGCGAAATATCTCTGCGTTAATAAAAAATAAGGGAGCAAGAAGAAGCGGGGACAGGTAGTAGAGCGATTTGACTCCCTGAATCATGCTTTGAAAATAATTTCTGCCTTCAAGATGAGCATAGGATGCGGCGTGAGAGATCATAGAGCCTATATCGAATGTCGGATAGATGAGACGGGTAAAAAGGATGAGAAAAGATGATAATCCAAAAAATCCAAGCAAAGCTAAAATTGCAACCGACGCCTGCTTTCTGGTAATGCTCTTGTATCTATCAATAATAAAGTCGAGAATAATAGCCCCGATCGCTATGACAAAGCTAAGCTTTGTCATGAATCCAAGAGTAAGCGCTAAGGCAAGCAAAATCAGCCATTTGTATACTCGCTTGCCTTCTACGTTTTTGAATTTGTCATAAAAATAAACCGCGAGAAGGAAAAAAACAGGCAGAATTGCTCCATCGGTATCAACCATAAGAGATGCAAAGACGCTGTAGGCGCAGACGGTAAACAGGCCAAGACTGAAAAAGGCATTCTTTGTTCCAACGCGATTTTTGGTAACGACAAAGAGAAGAATTGCGACAATAATTGAAATCAGGAGCGGAAAGATACGCAGATGATCTGCGCCAAATAATGCTCCATCTATATTGAAAAATATCTGCGTCAGGGGTGGATGATGCAAGCTACTAAGACCCGTTTCGGTCTTTAGCGCCCAGGCCGTCTTCCATTCATCCTGATGATAAGGGAGAGAAACACCCGGAATTCTAACAGCTAAAAAAAGTACAATTAGTGCTACAAAGGCTACATACTCTTTTTTACTAAGAAATGAAAATAGTTTCATGAAATTTATCTTAACACTTTCTCAAAAAGCGTGTATTTATCAAAGTGTGTTTTTTCACGATAAAAATTTGATATTTTTTCGCCTCCATCAAACTTTGGCTCAATGAGAAGAAAATCGGGAATTCCTGCCCAAAGTAAAGGCAAATTTTCTTCTCCGTACTCTACACTTTCGGCAAACCAAAGATATTGGAAAAAATTGCGATGAGGCAGGAATATTACCGCTTCCGGAACATTATAGACAAAGACGCTTTTGTCGCTGGGAAGGTGGCTTAGATTTTCAGAAAGCAGCGATGCCCTGCGGCTATTCTGTGATTGGCTTATCCATGAATGAAAAAAAGCCTGATACATTTGAAAAAAAACAAGGACAGTTAAGACAAAGGAAACGATTGTAGTCGAAAGCTTTGGAAAGCGCCTAGACAGCGTTTTAAAGAGAAAATAGAGGGAGATTGGCAAAAAAATAAGCGCTAAAATTTCTCCGGGGAAAAAATATCTGTAGAAGCCTCGCGTACCAAAGAAACTAAAGAGATTAAGTGAGGAAAAAACGATCGCGAAAACTTCTGCTTTTGAGATTGCATCGTTTGATCTTTTCCGAAAAATAATTGATGCCCACCAGGCAATCATTAGACTGAGGAAATAAAATGGTTCTATCTTTATTAAACGAAAGACATTTTCTACAAAAAGACCGAGCGAGGAAGCATTGTTAGGATTGCCGGAAAAAATAACTCCAAAAAGAGTGCCGGGGGATATATGGACAATAAGCCATAACAAAATCGGCAGCCCTGCTCCTAAAAAAAATAAAGATTTCTCTTTTAGGGAAAATCTTTTGCGATAAATCACAAGCAGGGTAAGTAATGCCGAAGGGAAAATAAGAATAAGAAAAATTGGTTTGGTCGCCATTGCCAAGCCTACAAATATACCTGCTAAAAATACTAACCATTCTTTTTTCTGGTGCTTTTCGAAAAAAGTTAATAAAAAGAGAGAGATAACGAAAAATGCTACTCCGGGCACTTCGCCCAATACATTCTTGCCGTGTCCGTAAAACGGAGCAAACGTAACAAGGAGTAAAAGTGAGAATATGGCAAGATGCCTTGTTTCGGGATTAGCCTGCTCTCTTATAAAAAAATAAGTGCCTATGCACAAAACAAGCATAAAAAAAAGCATTACTAATCGGGCGTTGAAAAGATTAATGCCTAAAGCGGCAAATGATACCGCTATGGGATAAACGACCGGATAGCTTGTAGTAAGAAAGCCTGCTGGAATAAAATGATCAGGTGACGTTTGGTATCCGTAAATTCCTTTATCGGCAAGATTTATTGCAACTTGTTCTATTGCCCCCTCATCCAGCCATGTTGGAGGGCTTTCTGTAATTTTTGAAAAAGCAAAAAAGACAAAGATGGCAAAAGAAATTAGGAAAAAAAATATTTGAAAAAAACTTTTCGCGTTCGATTTTCTTGCAGATTGATTATCAGATGATTCAGAGATTATCTTTCTAAATTTTTTATGAAAAATAAATTTTTGGTACATCATATAATTAAAGAATGCAATAACAATGCCACTGAAAAATTGGGCTAGAAGATAGTGTAAGTGTACGGACTCAACAAGTGTATAAATTATCGACGTGTTAATCAGAAGGCCTAAAATTACAATAATAAAAAAAAGTCCTGCCTGCTTATGCATGTTATCTTTAGAATGATCTCTGAATGTCCAGAACTTCTGGAGAGAAAAACTGACAAAAAACGCAAAAAGGAAAGCAATTATTGCAGAAATCAGATACCAAAAATGAAAGAAGTGCGTGAAGACAAATAGCACCCCGAGATTAACAATTGTTGCCAAACCACCAGAAATTATGAACCTTATTATCTTTGCGTGACCGGCATAATTTTGGTCAAAATGATTATACTTTCTTTTTGTCCATTCGATCATAACGCTATTTTAGCATGACTTTAGACCTATAATACTTTGTATATTGCTGCTCTGGAATTCTCATAGAGTTTGCTAAAACCAGAAGCATTTCGGACAAATTCAAATAATTTTGGATTAATCTCTTTATCAATAAATAAATAATCGGCGTCAAAATCTTGTTTAATTATAATTTTTACGTCTTCAATGTTATCTGCTGTGCAGCCAACTTCGCCGCAGATCTTGGCAATTCCGTTATCAATAAAGAATGTGTCGGTAGCCAAGAAATGTGTTTTCCAATATAGAGACGGGCTAAAAGTGAATTCGAAGATCGGATCCATGCCGTTTATGTAATAGTTGTTGTGATTCCAGAAAAAAAGTTCTGGAAAGTAATCCCATTGTGAGACAAACACTGTTTTCTTGGCAGGTAAATTGCTTTTCATCCAGAGACCGACATCTTGGAAACGCTCTGGCGAAAAAGCATGTGGAATAAAGCTTCGAAAGCGAGAGTAATTCTTCACCGACCCGAAAATGATCACTGCGATAACGATAAAAATAATGGCTCTGTAGGCTTTGCCTAATATTATTTGTCGCACTTCTTTATCGATAGAAGAAAATGTTACTGCAAAAAAAATCACTGCGAACGGAACGAAGAAATCAATCGACCGGCGTGCTATCGTGAGCGCCAAAACAAAAAAGACCACAGATACAATAAAAGAACTGAAAGTTATATGACGCGTATGAGCCGGTAAAAGGTTCCATTTCTTTTTTAAAAAAAACCCAAGCCAGAAAAAAAGAGTTCCAGCAAAAAGAACGAGAATTGGTATCAGCTGATCCTTGATAGTTCCTGCCGCAAGCGGCAAAAGTTCCTGTCCAAAACTTAGGGGCAGATGAGACTGTTTTTCGGTCAAAAGCTGTAAAACTTGCACGTATGCAAGCTTTATTGCACCTATAGGATTTGGCCGGAGAACCAAGCCAAGAGTTAGACCGAGAGTCATGGAAAGGCCTTGACGCCAATCAATTCCGGCTTTTTGAAGAAGCTGTGAGAAATTTATAGCTATCCACACTGCAATCGGTACCCACGCCAAAGAAAGATGCATCCATGCAAAAAAGAAGCTTGCGATAAAAACACTAATCCACATCCGCTTGGCAGGCATACAGAAAAAAGAGAATAAAAGTAGCGTCAGGCCGACAGTGATCGGGTGAGGCCGAAACATGGTAAGTCTGTACAAAAAATCAGCAGAGAGTAGCGAAATAATCAAGGTCAGTAAAAGTGGCCACTTTATTGGCAGACGCCTCAAAGCAAACCAAATGATAAGTAGTGCCGAAGTAGTAACGATAAGTCCTCCAACCCACATACCATCTAATAAATTATTAAAATAAGTGAGCGGTACTGAGAGAACATGAAAGCCATACCATAGATCAGCGCTATACTCCTTTATAACTGAAAACTGAGTCCAAGGAAACTCGCTAAAAGTTAAGCCATTCTGGCTATAAATCCATGAATGGCGTATATGATAAAAAACATCAACGTCTGAGACATTAAATGAGCGCGGGTGAATTAGCAATGCAAATAGAACAATGACGGCCAGCCCAGAAATAATCACTAAGGTTTTGTTTCTGGGGTTCGAATTATAGGAAACAATTTTCATAAGTTAAATCTGATAATATGCCAAATAGCCGCCAGACCATCTTTCCAAGTGACTTTCTTGCCTTCCTTGTAGTCTCGGCCGTAATAAGAGACGCCCACTTCATAGACGCGAAGTTTGGCTTTGGCGACGCGGGCTGTGATCTCCGGCTCGATGCCGAAGCGGTTTGATCTAAGCTTTGGTAGTATTTTTTGAAGCGCAGCTCTCGTGAATGCTTTATAGCCGACTTCTATGTCGGTGAGATTCAGACCGCAAAAAAGGTTGGAAAGCGTCGTTAAAAAACGATTACCTAGATAATGCCAGAAATACATCACCCTATGTGGCTTGCTCCCCACAAAACGCGAGCCGAAAACGACGTCTGCCCTGCCCTCAAGGAGTGGCGAGAGCAAGTGGGAATACTCGCGCGGATCGTATTCCAAGTCAGCGTCCTGTATGAGCACATAATCTCCTGTGGCATATGAGAATCCTTTGCGTAAAGTGGAACCCTTACCCATATTATTTTGGTTATAAAATATTTTGTACTTGCTTTCAAATTTTTTGAGGATAATCTGTGTGTTGTCTGTCGAGCCATCATCAACTACAATAATTTCTTTTTCAAGAGATAACAATTCAACACTGTCTACTTGTCGTAAAAGCTCTTCAATGCTCTTTTCTTCATTATAAACTGGAATGACAACTGATAATTTTTTCATGATAACATTTCTCCGCCCAACTTATCGATTAAAGTAGTCAAACTATGCTTTCTTGCTATCACAGAACCTTGTTCAACTAAAACTTTTTTCTCTCCGGCAGACAAATTCAGAATAGCAATAATTTTTTGAGCCACTTCGGCTGATGATTTCTCTTCACCTATGATCAGCCGGCCATCAATCTGGCCAGCTAGATTTTGATTGGAAGCAAGCACCAAGCATCCACAAGCCATAGCTTCAAAAATCGTCTTGTCATACATGCCGCTTGGAGAAAGGTTTATAAATATCTCGTGGGCAGAGTAGATAGAAGGAGCATTTTGATTCGCCACTCCTTTTCGAAATTCAATTCTGTCCTCCATACCATATGTATGTACTTTTTGTTTTAATTTTTGGTAAAAGTCAGCATCCTTAGGTAGCGCATCACCTACGACTGTTGCTGTCCATTCTCTATCCTTCATCTCTCCTAAAGCGTCAATAAGTAAATCAGGTTTTTTTACAAGTGTTATTCTGCCAAGAAAAAGAATCGAATCGAGCCTGCGCGCGATGTCTGGCATCGGTTTGAAAAGCTCCATATCAATGCCGACGGGCATCAAGACCGTTTTCTTGTATTTGGCTGTATAAGAATATTTGGATGTGCAAAATACCTTTTTACAGAAAAAAGCTGCAATGTCTGTAAGAAAGCTACCGCTTTGGTGATTTCTCCACATATACACAGGCTTTCGGAGAGCCCACCATAATTTGCCCCCAAGAAGTATGTATTCCTGATTCATATGCACGAACACAGTGTCATAATTTTTGCGCTCCTGCCATATATATTTGTAGAATCTCAAAATGTATTTAAAACGCGATGCGCCCTTTTCTTTGCCAAGCGAAAGCACTTTCACATTTTTGGGCAAACTATGCTCTCCATTTTCAAGGCAAATCACGACGATGCTTTCAAACTTTTTTGCAAATTCTTCAATCCACCGGTGCATGAATCCGAGCACTGGATTATTTTTGTCTATCGATTGTGTGATGATGAGCAATTTCATTGCAATTTTTCTATTATGCCTTGAGCAATAGATTCTGAATTATGTTTTACAATATGCGCTCCGACTTCCCTTGCAATGCCGACATCCGTTGACACTATCGGCAAGCCACATGCTTCTGCTTCCTTGAGCACCATGCCGTAGCCCTCATACCACGAGGTGTGAAGAAGGATATCAGCAGTCTTCATGTATGAATAGATATGATCAGACCAGGCCTCAATAATTACATTTGCTCCGGCATTTAATTTCGTTCGCCCCTCTCCCACAATAATCAAACCAATGCTAGGAAGCTTTGCTCTTACCATGGCGAACGCCTCCAGAGCCATTTGGTAATTCTTTTCCTTTTCTAGCCGGCCAACCATCAGTATGATTTTCTTAAATTGCGAATATTTGTGGTGCAGATCTACTACGATTGGAGCGTTTTTTATCTTTTCTGTGTTTACTTCAATCGGACGGACTTCTATCGGCATATGTAATTTAAGCTTGATATTTGGGGCAATGGACTCCTTTATCCTGTTTGAAACGACTCTAATAGAATCCGCGTGCCTCAAAACACGGCGTGCAATCATCACTCGAATATGATTGAGGATAGACAGTTTTGCGAAATAAGGGGAGAACACATCGGTGTGAAGCTGAACATGAAGCGGAATATTAAATTTATTTTTCAACTGGAGACCTACTAATCCTGTTTCGCACGGATCTTGTGTCGTTAATCTCCAGTTTCCTTTCTCCAATTTATTGCCACTTAAAATATCTTTGCCAATTTTTATCGCATCAAAGACATAGAGAAACCTGGTTAAAGAATTGGTCGGATGTGCTGTGCAATTTTCAGCTAATTTAGCTTCTTTGAAGCCTTTGTTGGTAAAAACTACTATGTGCATGATTTCATATTCTTTTGCATATGCAATCATCCTAGCGCGCACAGCGCTTTCTTTCTCAAATATTTTTCGGTCAAAAGAAATCATTAAGATCTTCATAGCCCTTAACGAAAAAAATAAATAATGTAGCGTTTTGGATATATCATTTTTTTATTATGTTTAAAAGCTGAAAACAATTTTAAGAAATCTTCTACAGAGTGTCCCGTCAAATCCTCATGGTATTCTCCTATGAGAGCCTTTATCTGATTCAAAGGAGCATTCTCAAAAACCTCCCATTCCGCTCCCTCAATATCAAATTTAACCAAATCAATCTCTTGCCACCTTAATTCCCTAAGAAGATCGTCGATGGAAATCGCGGACACTTTAATAATATCAGCAGATGGCCGTTTGATAAATGATGATCCCATTCCATTTTTTTTCAGCGAAAAAAATTTTCTTTCACCTTTTTGTGATGCAACAGCAGTTTGTTTTGTCCTTATATTTGAGTACGAGGCTACATTTTTCTGTAAAAGTTTGAAATTGTTTGGATCCGGTTCAATGCTTATTATTGAAACACCTTTGTCGCGTAAAGCAAAATAAAGTGATGAGAATCCGGCATTTGCTCCTAAGTCAAGGATCTTTTTTGGGAAAAAATTGTCCGGTAATTTATATTCTTCATCAAAAAATACTTCCACCCACATTGCTACATCAGAACCAGAGATAAAATGTGCTTTGTAATTTTTATTGAATTTTTTTAGATAAAGACTGACAGGTGAAATAAAAGATATAAAAACCAGGCCGAAGGCGGCTTTAATTTTGTGAATTAAACCATTACCTGCAATAATTCCTGCATAGAATCTTTTGAAGAAAATATTAGGATTATACATTATTGTAAACTAAAGAATTCTCCTGAGATCTCCTGCCACGAATGTCGAAAAGTAAATGATTCCACTTTTTTCTTCTGTGTTATGTAATTTGATTCGTTGCAAAGCCAAATGATTTTTTTCTTTACATCCTCAGGATTGAGAGGGTCAACAAAAATTGAAATATCTTTAATTCTTTCTTTAATGCCAACTTCATGAGTCACAATAAAGGGTTTGTTGTACCTTATGGCATCTAAAATCATATTCGGGCTTATGTCGCCTAAAGAAATCAAGATAACAGCAAAAGAATTTTGGATCTTTTTTTCAAAATCGTTACGAGGACAAATGCGCATATCTAAATTTATCCCAAGATCCTTAATTTTTTGATCTCTAAAAATTTCTTCCAAAGAATCAAGATTTTTATATGTTAATTTTCTCGTCGTACCGACAAAAGTTTTAGGTTCAGCTATTTTATTTTCAAAATGTTCACCATAGTAATTTTCTATTATTGTGGTCTTTTCCTTTTTTATGCCATATGGAAGTGTCCAGATTTCTCTCTGCCAATCAGTGCTGAATACAATTTTTTTTGCTTCTTTTAATATCCACTTCGTTACTCTGAAAATTAATTTTTCCTTAATTGAAAAATTTCCAACTGATTCTCTATAAAAATTCCTAAGAAGAATTTTTTGATTTGTCCTTTCTGTATATGCCTCCCATAGAAAATCCCCTCCCGTTCGGACTATGAATTTCTTACCGCATAGCATCGAGCCAATTGCTACTGGAAGCGCAACGCTCCATGTATCTAAAACTAAGATGAAGTCTGCTCTAAATATTGAAGGTAGTGATTTGATTAAAAACCAAATATGGCGGATCCCTGTCGGTAATTTCCTTTCAAACAAAAAGTATTTAACTGTTACATCATAGCCTTCTGTTTTCCAGATTTTCTCAAGCTCGTATGCATACTGCGCCGGCCCTCCAATATCAGGAGGATATATGCCAGTTGCTACCAGTATTCTTTTGATTTTTGGCTTATTTTGCATCTGTTATCATTGGAGCGAGCTTATCAATATCTCCTGCACCGGAAAGTATTATGACTGTGTCATCGCCGAATTTCTCTAATATCTTTGTGCCAGAAAAAAAGTCAGGGGAATATGATGCTTTTGTGTTTTTTATCTTTGATGCAAGCATTTCTGATGATATGGATGGATCAAACTCCTCTCGAGCAGGGTAAATAGGCAAGATTATCGCTTCGTCAGCATTTGCAAAACACTCCGCAAATCCTCCAAAAAGCTCCTTGGTACGTGAGAAAAGATGCGGCTGAAATACCACGACGATCTTGTTTTTTGGATAAAGCTCTTTGGCACCCTCAATCGTAGCTTTGATTTCTGTTGGGTGATGGCCATAATCGTCATAGATAAGTGCACCACCCTTGGTCTGCCCTTTGTATTCAAACCTGCGCCATGTGCCGGAGAAATTTTCCAATGATTTTATCGCCGAATTTTTTGATACGCCTAAAAATTCGGCTATAGCAAGCGCTATAGATGCATTCTTCCTGTTATGTTCACCTGGAATTTTTAATTTTATATTTGGATCAAAATACTTGTTTGAATCCACAATATCACTCGCAGAGACACTCATCGTCTCTGAAATCCACTTATCGTTATTGTTGCCTACCACTAATCCTTCATCCGGCACTTTGAGCACAAACTCCTTGAATGCTACCGCAATCTCGTTTAGATTTTTATAATAATCAAGATGATCGGCGTCAATTGTTGTAATCCCAACAATCGTCGGGTTTATTTCCAAAAACGAACGGCAGTATTCACACGCTTCAACTATAAGATATTTAGATTTTCCTGCAATAAAATTGCTTTTTTGATCAAAGAGAATTGAGCCAATGATCACTGTCGGATCCAATCCGGCATCGATCAAAATTTTTGCAACCATCGCTGTAGTAGTTGTTTTGCCGTGTGTGCCAGCAATCGCTATCGTGTATTTGTCTTTGGAAATTATTGATAGCGCCTGAGGATAAGAAATAACGTTTTTCACCTTCTTCCTCACTTCTTTCATGAAATCAGGGGCAAATTTATCCAAGGCAATTGAGTAGATCACCAAATCTGTACCAGCAGGAATATGCTTCTCATCCTGCCCAATGAGAATTTCCGCTCCTGCCTTTTGGAGCTCCTTGATGATATCCGAAGGAATTGTGTCCGACCCGCCGACCGACTTTCCCTCCAATAGAAACATCTTGGCGATTGCAGACACACCGATCCCACCGATCCCAATAAAATAAGGGTTTTTTACAGATTTAAACTTAAAATCCATTGAGCTCAAATAATAGCAGATTTCTTAAAAAAATGCTTTATTTGCAACGTAGGGCGAAGGAAATAAAAACACCTTTTTGTTTTCGAGCTGAGGAAGCAAATGTAAGAGCGGAGCTGCTCATATTTACCGTTTTTTAAGAAATTCTATAAAATTCTTTGCTTGTTTCTCCAGACGCGCACGATCTTTATCTCCTATCATTTTGTCATTCTCGTCAAAAAGATCTTCACAGTTCGGAAGCAAAACTTTTTCTGGAAAAATAAGTCCTCCTCGATTCAAAAGCAATTCGCCAAGATCTTGTGTGGCTCGCACCCCTCCCCAATGCCCGTCGGATACTCCAACAAGACAAAATGACCGCTTGAAAGTATCTGGAAATTTCCATAGATCAATAAAGTGCTTCAAAACTCCCGGCAAGCTTGAATTGTATTCGGGAGTAACAATGACAACACCTTTGGCAGCAAGTAATCTATCAGAAAATTCCTTTATGGCTCTCGGCTTGTCGTCATATGCTTCTGGAAGAAATACGTCTTTTGATAGATCCTTTAGATCAATAAGTCCAAGATCAGCCCCAAGTGACCTATAAATTTCAAAGACAGTATTTCCTGTCTTCCTTGAATATGCTCCTGGTCTTGATGTACCTATGATTATTTCTATCATTTTTTATTTTTTAGATATTTAATATCCGTTAAGTTCTTCAATTTTGGAATTTTAATTGAAAAATATTTTTTATTCTGCCAAAAACACTTATAAGCGTTCGCCATTGACTTTGAAGTAATGATTCTAAATCTTTTATCAAAAATTTCAATCGCTGCACAATTGTCTAAGGCCAGTGCAATACCTCCAAACTTTTTTATCATACCCTTTAGACTAGGCTTTCTATCACTTTCGGCATCAAAATGCGGACATAAAAATAATGGGATGAAACCGAGTCCGCTAACTCGAATATAATCAGCTTTGGGGTTTATGAATTTTTTTGAGTCTGAATTTCCATACTTAAACCAACAAATTGCACCTGCTGAAAGACCAGAGAGTATTTTACCTGATCTCATAGCCTTTCCAAGAACTTTATCTACTCCCAACTTTTTCCAGAGTCGCATCATTTTCAGAGTATTTCCACCTCCTACATAGATGATATCAGTAGACATAATTTTCTCCTCTATCTGCTTCTTTGTCATTTTTTGTCTCAAAAGTAAAAGTACATCAACCTTGCATAAGAGTTTTTTACCAAAATGTTTTTTAAAAGTTTCAACATACACTTTTGAGTCACGACTGGCAGTAGGGATAAAGAGAATTTTAGGATTTTTTTTACCTGAAAGCGCAATAATTTCTTTATCAATTTTAGTTGTCTCAACCGAATATCCAGAACGACCAATTTCGCCACCTCCGATAGCAACAATTCTAATCATTTTTAAAAAAATTAATTTGGTTCGTATAATTCAATATCTATTCCCGAAGGGTCCTTGAGAAAGCAATACTTGCCTCCACTGGCTCCAATTTTAGCTGGTTTTTGGACTAGATCTTCTGGTAATTTTTTGACAAAATCATCCAAATTTTCTACTTCAAAAGCCAAATGGCGAATACCGATACGATTGAGATTTTCTTTTTGATAAGGCAAGGGATCGATAAATTCCCATAATTCAATTTGAGTGTTACCGCACTCCAAAAATACAGCTTTTGCTTTTTCATCTGGTTTTTCAAAAAATTTTTTTTGCTTAAATCCAAAAAATTTTTCGTAGAAATCCTTTGATTCACTAAGATTTTTTACAGTTAATGCAACGTGATGTAAGTTCATAATTAAATTACATGGTCTTGCCCTATTACATGGCTAATACTTTCCAGTCCAGATTCGTGAAGATTATGGTTTTGATCTTGATGTACGGAAGCGCAGGCGCCTCTGAGCACAAAAACCTCAAATCCATGGTCAAACAAATCCATCGCAGATTTTAACACAGAAACATCTGTATAAATTCCAGCCAAATAAGTCTGCTTTACATTTCCTTTTTTCAAAAATTCAATTAACTCAGAAGCTATGGCTGTGTAGCCAAAATGCCTGAAAACTATTTTGTCGTATTTATCAAGTTCTTTTAGAATCTTTTGATTTTCTTCTTTCTGAAATTTATTCCACTTAAGCTGACGCTCAAATAATGAATTTTTGGCATCAAAAAATTGTGTGAAAATTACCAGTCCTTCAAATCTTTTGATTTCAGTAATGATGTCTGGAATTATTGCTTCGGTCTCGGGATATCTAAACCCTTCTTGCATATCTATAACAATCAATGCCTTTTTACTCATTTCTTAAATTTATCGTCGAGCTCTTTGCTCCATCTCTCATAGTTTATTCGGGCAGCTTCGCGAGCCATTGGAGATTTTATTCTACTGAACATCCAGTCCAGTTTTTCTTTGACTTTTTTATATCCTTCAGTAGGAGCTTTTTTATTCACAAACATTTCAGCATTTGTCTCAAAAAAACTTACCGAGTCAGCATCCATTAAGGCATCCTGCTCAGCGTCCCCTCCCTCTTCATGATGTGATACTAAGTGTTTTACCTTTTCGATGATTGTATCATCAGCTCCCTTAGTTTTCAGAAAATCAGCAATAATTTCAGCTCCTTTTTCCTGGTGGTGTTTTAATCCAGCAGGATCAAGGTAACTTTTCATATACATTTCATCTTTTTCACGATTAGCTCTCTCAATGTCATGGGAGTAAGCCGCAATTTTCTGTCCTTCAGTGATATTTGGTAAAAATTGGTCAAGATAATATACCGTTAATTCAAAATGCTTTATGTTTTTGTTTAAAAAGGTATTATTTACAAACCCAACTGTTTTTTCGTAAAGTGTCATGATTTTTCTACATTCTACTATCTACAATCTGCTTATTATCTCAACAAACTTTTGGCCGCGATCATATTCATTTAGAAACATCCCGAATGATGCAAAAGCGGGACTAAAGAGCAGATGGTCGCCCTTATCACACTGATTCAGAGCCCATTTAACAGCATTTTCTAGGTTGTTGAACTCCTTTATCTTTGAAGCTGGAAAACTAGGAAGCGGATAAGTTTTTCTAAATCTTTCCGTTCCTGTCCCCTCCAAAAACGCTACCGCCTTGCAATACAACTTCATTTCTTCAGCAAACCTCTTCATGGAAAGATTTTTGTCTGTGCCGCCACAGACCAAAATAATATTTTTGCGCCTGCCTTTAAGCGCACGGAGGCCAGCAATAGCCGCCTCCGGAGTGGTTGAAGTAGTATCATTCCAGATAGAAACATCTTTTACTTTTTTTAGGAATTGAAGCCGTCCAGGCACTCCTTTGAATTTTTTGAGCGCTTTTACAGCAAATGACCTTGATATGCCAAGCTTTTCTACCGTCTCAAGAGCGAGAGAGGCATTCGTAATATTATGCTCTCCGGGTATCTGAAGCGAAAGTTTCTCTTTTTTGACTACAACTACCTTTGAGCGGATTTTTTGTCTGTAAGAAATAACCGCTTTTTTGTATGCTTGTTCAGAAACTAAGAGAATATCTTTGCGCTTTTGATTCAAAAATATTTTTGTCTTATCATCCAAATACGTACCCATATTGTTATTGTAATAATTGAGATGGTCAGAATAAAAACTAGTAAATACGGCAATGTGAGGACTTATTTTTGAGTCGCCGAATCCCTGCAGTTGCCAGCTATCAAGCTCTAATACCACAATGTCGCCTCTTTTCACTTTTTTGACCAAAGGCAAAGTTGCCGTATCTTGAATGTTTCCGGCAAGATAAACTTTCTTTCTTTTGCCTCTGTAATATTTCTTCAAAATTTCAAAGATCATTGAGGATGTGGTGGTTTTGCCACGAGTGCCTGTAACCCCTACAACTGTCACATTGGGAGAAAATAGCACCTGCCCGCCATCGCTACGCTCAGGCGACAGCAGGCGAACAAAAAGAGATGCATCCATTTCTATTGGTATTCCTTTTTCTCTCGCATGCCTGATATAGATAGAGTCTATCGGAACGCTAGCAGCCTTTAAAATTAGATCTCTGTCTTCAAAATCCTTAAGATCATGATGCCCGAGAGTGTAAGAAATATTTTTAAATTTTTTGAGTTTTTTTATGCTTATCGCCAACATTTCTGGACCGCGAAGATCAGTAATGGTGAGCTTCGTCCCACATTCAGCCAGAAAAATTGCATCGTTTATCCCGCGCCCTAGGAGCCCAAGCCCAATTATTGTGATTTTCTTACTTTTGAAATAATCTTTGTAGTTTGATTCCATAAATTATTTCACCACCTTATCATTCATCTGCTGAGATTGGTATATCTTTGCAAACTTAGATTGGGAGTCATTCGAAAGCTCATTAAAGGTGCCTTCCTCAACTATGGCGCCCCGATCAAAGACGACAATTCTGTCACTATTTTTGAGTGTTGAAATCCTGTGAGCAATGCTTATTACTGTCTTCTTCGTGAGCTTTTCCTCGAAAGCTTTAAGTATCTCCGACTCGGTCTTGCTATCGAGAGACGATGTCGCCTCGTCAAGAATAAGAATATCTGGATCTTTGTAAATCGCACGAGCAATCCCAATCCGCTGTCTCTCGCCACCTGAGAGACGATATCCTTTCTCCCCGATCAAAGTATCGATTCCTTCAGGTAATTTATCGATGAGATCATCAAGAGCGGCAATTTGGACGGCCTGACCAAAGAAAACTCGATCAAACTTACGCATAAGGGTTATATTGTCTTTAAGTGACAAATTGAACATTTCTGAGTCTTGCAATATAAGAGCAGCATTGTTCGTGATCTCCGAATGCTTGATCGAATAGAAGTCAGTATTACCTATCTTGTATTCACCCTGCTCCAATTCATAGAGTCCTAGGAGGATTTTGGCAAAAGTCGACTTACCACTTCCAGACTTGCCGACAACACCGATCTTTTCGTGCTTTTTAACTTCAAATATAAGGTCGGTAAGCCCGCTATCGCGCGTTTCGTTCTCACCGCTGTGATATCTGAAAAAACCTTGTTGGATGGACAGGGATTGCCAATCTTTTGGGAAATTAAGAGCGCCTTGTTTTGCCACTGATTCATCCCAGAAAATCGGCATCATTCTTGATATGCCTACCTTGCAGCTTATGAGATCGTCTATAACTTGAGTTGAATCAGCCATGGTACCGCTTAGTTTTTGAAAATATGTATAAACCATGAACAAAGAACCGATAGTGATCGCGCCTGCAAGGAAGTTATGCCCAGCGAGTATTAGTACAGTTCCAATTGCCAAAGCATTCACGATCTGAAAAAGCTTCCACTTTTTATTATTGACTGCAACTCTTTCTAGTGCAAAATCTTTGGACATTTCTTCTCTTCCTCTGATATTTTTTTTGAAATCATCTTTAACTCCCAATGTCTTTATGGTCAAAACATTACTAAGCCCCTCATAGTAGCTCCCACTGGCTCTCTCAAGAGAAGTGTTATGCTCATAATTGAGCTTTAAGGTCTTTTTATAAAATATAATCTGTACAGAAAGGAAGACCGCAAGATATGCCAATCCGAATATGAAAAAATAAAAGTTGAGGAAAAAGAAGGCTGCGAGTACACCAGTGATTGTTGTTATTTGAGGGAAAATATCATTACTTAAAAGCTTTTGTAAAGTTTTCATCGAGTCTGTTCCTTGCTGGATTTTCTGCACCTTATTACCAGTATTTTCCGCATCGTGCCATTTGAGGGAAAAATCAAGCAATCTCTCGAACCCCTTAACTCGTGTTTGATACGTAACTTCTGACTGTATATTGGTAAGGCGTTTCTTGAGAGTGAGCCTTATTTGCGAGATCAGTCCCCATGTCACCGCAAGGAATATTGCATAAGAGTAAAATGGTACTAACGAAGCATCTGGAGTGTACATTGAGAAAAAGTCCACGACCTTACTAACAACATATGCCGGTACTAAATCATAAAACAAAACAATAATGAGGAAAACACTGTAAAAGATATATGCCTTTTTCTTGTCTTCTAGTAGGAAAAATATAGCCTTGAACATTTTACGCCAGCTCAATTTCATCTCTTCCAACGAAGGAGTTTTTGATTTATAGTTCCTTTTCATTATAGTGATATAAAAATCTTATTCATCTCCCCTGCCACAATTCCCCAATCATACTTTTCTTTGACCATCGCAAGAGCGTTTTGTTTTATTTTTGCCGCTAGATCTGAATTTACGATGAGCTCATTTACGCACTCTGCGATGCTCTTGGGATCATTTACTTTGCAAAATAAACCTGTTTCTTTATCTTTAAGAAAATCAGGAATACCGCCGACAGGCGTGGTAATTACAGGTAATCCCGCAGCCATTGCTTCAATAAATGATATACCGAATCCTTCGGAAAGAGATGGTCTTACAAAAATATCTGAACCTTGAAGAAATCTTGGAACAAGATCATTCCCATAATTCCCAAGTAAAGATACCCTACTCTCTACTCCTCTGTTTTTAATAAGTTTTATTAGTCTCGTCCTTTCTGGTCCACGACCAAGATTAATAAATCGAATATTTTCTGGCAAAAATTCAAGAGCGGAAACGATATCGGACAAACCATTTTTTTTCACTAAACGTGAAGTGGAGATGAGAATTATTTGACCCTCCTTCTTTCCTATTTCTTTCTTTGTCTCGTGACTTACATTATCTTGAGGATACGTTCTTGTAAATCTCTCTACATCTACTCCATTTGGCACCACCTCTACTTCCCCCTTGTAACCCATCTCCCTTGGCCAACCAGCTAGGAAATTTGAAATCGTTTGCACTTTCGTTGCGTGACGAAACCCGTATGAAAGAAGCGGCTTCCAGATCATGATTCTTACCCGATTGAATACATGTGTAAAAGGATCCCCGTCCTGCAATGTCAAAAGATAGGGAGTGCGATTGCCTAAGAGACGCATAAGCGTAATTGGTAATACCATATACGTCATCATCGCCCAAAAAGCGTTGTATTTGTTGGCTTTTTGGAGCTTTCGAGCGTATAGGGCCGCAAGGGGGATAAAAAGTATTTTTCCTAAATAGCCGAGCCCTCCTCCTATTCGATGCACATTTACATTACCAATTTTTTCAAATTTTGGATACCTCTTTGCAAACCTTAGAGTCACCATGTCAAATTCAAAATCATTTTTTAGCTGATCAGTTATCTCTTTGATTGCAATTTCAGCTCCGCCGATAAAAGGGTCGTAAGCAAGAGAAAATATTAGGATTCTTTTCTTTTTCATATTAATGCGACACTAATACACGAATTCATACGAATGTACTAATAAAATATAACATTTTTCTTATTCGTGTTATTCGCGCTCATTCGTAATTGGTGTCGTGTCAATTATCTCAAAATCCTCTGCTCGGAGTTCATTTTCTTGCCTATGGGCATTAGAAGCACCTGAGCGTAAAAATGCCACAGCTCCCACAATACCAGAGACAGTTATGAGTGCAAGGAGAACAAATATCATCCCATTAGAGATAGGAAATCCTCCTGATTTCCTTACCGTGATTATTTGTAAGATTAATTTCTGCCATCAAGAGGTAATATTTTTTATTCATATTGGTATTCTTAACCTTTAGATCTCTAACGGGATAAATTACTGTATTTCCAATATTTTTTTGAGTATTTCCTCCGGTACTTCCTTTACATCTTTTTTATACTCTGTTTTTTCAGTATGAGAAACTTTCTCACTTGCATTGCTAGATTCCTTTGAGATTGGTTCTTGTTTTAGGATTGTTTCTTTTATTGGAGGTGTTTGTTTTTGGACTGGGGAAGGTTGTGATACTGGCTCACCGCTTTCATTTATGTCCGCTGTGATAGACGCAAGCGCTGAACGCAGATCAGCTAAATGCTCATCGCTTGGCGCCTTCTTTTCTTTTTTGCGGGTCTGGCGAAGATAACTTAAAGAAACTGCCTTGCGCAGATCCCTCTCTCTATCATATGCAGGATCACGCCTTCGATCAGGATTCTGCCTGTCAGCGTTACGAGAGAACTGTCCTCCTGTATTCTGCTCTCTATTAGTATTTTGCATCGGAACAACATTCGGTTGATATGAATTATTTATTCTTGGTGACGGCGGCACTGGCTTACCTAAAACAGCCGCAAGTGCCTGATCAATTGGACTTGGATTTGATCTTAGCTTTGCTGGCCTGGCATCTTGTATCTTAGTTCCTGTGGTTGCCTGTGCTTCTTCATGCCATGCTCTTATCTCGTTTTCAACATCAACGCGCGAACGGGCAAAAGTTTTTCTGGATGAGTTAATGATTTTTTCTCTAAATGTTTCTGGTAGACGAGCAATGGGAGGTAATGTTGTCGCAGAAAACGGCTTGGAAGTCACTCCGTCTATCATGAGTTTCAGATATATCTGTGCAAAGCCTAAGTTAACTAGATCTTCCGCTGTAAACTGCGGCATATATTCTTTTTCTAAAACTTCTGCGTCATATGCGCCAACACGAAAGACAGCCATAGTGCCTACATTGCCGAAAACTGCCGCCCTCACTTCATCCGTCATCTGTTCAATATACTGATGAGCCACAATTAAGTTAAGCCTATATTTTCTGGCTTCAGAAAGAATATCGGCAAAAGATTCATTGGCAAAATTCTGGAATTCATCCACATAAAGATAAGAGTGCGGTAATTTTTCAAGCTCGGACTCAGAGAGATCTGCGCGGCTCATAGCGCCCAAATATATTTTGGTGATAAGCATTGCGCCTAAAAGATTGGCATTGGCTTCTCCCACCCTTCCTTTTGAAAGGTTGATGATAAGGATCTTTTTATCATCCATCATCTTGCGGATATCGAAAGTGGATTTCGGCTGGCCGATAATATTTCTTACCAAAGGATTTGAAATAAACTGGCCGATCTTATTTTGAATTGCCGCTCCCGCTTCCTGCATATAGCGAGGACCGTATTTGGCGAATTCATCCACCCAAAAAGCTTTAACGGACGGGTCAGTAATATACTCAACGACTTTATTGCGATAACCCTCGTCTGCAAGCATCCTGTTGACCCCTATGAGCGTTGAGTCAGGATATTCCAAAAGCGCAAGCAAAATATTATTCAAAATATATTCCATCCGGGCGCTCCAAGCATCCACCCAGATCTTTTTGAATGCAGACATAAGGCCATTCGCCACCAAGTGCCTTTTGTCCGCTCCTACATCTTCCATCACATTGAAGGAGATAGGATAATCCAAATCAAAGGGCGCGAAATAGAGCACATCGTTGATGCGATCCTCGGGCACATATTCAAGAAGGAGGTCTGCCGTCTTGCCGTGAGGGTCTAT
>Ga0209542_10005662_pt1 | contig 24797 bp, 39 predicted proteins | sample RifCSPhighO2_01_FD_184028 | JGI IMG/M metagenome (GOLD analysis project Ga0209542, IMG submission 184028) | Soil microbial communities from Rifle, Colorado - Rifle CSP2_plank highO2_0.1 (SPAdes) (version 2) | ecosystem: Environmental > Terrestrial > Deep subsurface > Rock core/Sediment ...
GAAAACAGGTCTAGCAAATCTAAAAATAACAAAATTACCTATAACAAAAGCGTAAAGTAAATACCAGTAACCAACAAACCAAGGGTTATTCACAAAATCTGAACCAACTGCCAATTGATGCCAAAATGCTAAGATTATAACTAAATAAACAAGCAAGTGAACAAAATACCAAGTTTCATACTTAAGTTTACTTCTAACAATCTTTATAGATAAAAACACGACACCAATCAGCAGAGAAAGAGCGACAGCGCCCATCCAAACATATTGAAAATAAAGTACAAAATTAACTAATTGCCTAATTATATTAACATTATTCAATATGCCGTAACCAGTAGCAAGAAGTATTGGATGCGACACCAACAGCCCTAAAGCAAAATATCCATTCAATTTATGAATTCTTGCTAATTTATCTAATCCGAATAATCTCTCAACCCACAATATTCTTCCTATAAAGATTAACTGCATCAAAACAAAATAAACTCCAAGAAGTCCAGCAAGTCTTCCAATTCCTATAAAAAAATCTGAAGGACTTGAAAATAAAATCTTTCCGGAATTAGTCATCCAAAACCCAATTATAATTAAAACGTTAACAAAAACCAGTCCAATCTCCAAGCTCTTTTTCCAATTCATCTATTCATCTCCCGCATTTATAATAAATACCTAATAGAAATTAATTACATTAAATTTATAAACTAATCTAAGTATTGTAAGAAATGAAAAGGTCAGTTTCATTAGCAATCGTTCTTACCCTCGTAATAATAGTAGCAGGATTTTATCTAATTCTAAACAATTCTTCAAATGAAAGCGTAACTGGAAAGGTAGCAAACTCCGGATCTGATAATGCCATTGTTTCAAATTCACAATCAGGCGATACTAAGATAATCAATATAAAAGCGGCAAGATGGCAATTCACTCCTGGAACAATCACAGTTAAGAAAGGAGACCATGTAAAGATAATAATGAACAATACCGATACAACACACGGTATTGTAATTCCAGATTTAGGCGTAAGCGGAATAGATTCTGTTGAATTTACTGCCGACAAACCTGGTACATACGAATTTAAGTGTCCAACGATGTGCGGTGAAGGCCATAAAGGCATGAAAGGCACCCTTATTGTTGAATAATTTTTCTTAAGAGTATGACTAAAAACAAACTCCTCTTATCTATTTTATTAATAGCTTTAATATTCTTCTTATTCGCATTCAATTATTTAATATTTCCATCAGGCAACATTAAAAATAAAGAAAACAACAGCATAATAGAAAACAACGAGACTTTAAACGAAATAAACCGTCTTCTTCTCCCTCTAGCATCAAAAACAATAACTGAATCTGACTTTACCAAACTTAAAACTCTTGCAAAAAGCGACAGTTATGCGACAGACGAACTAGAAGAATTAACTGTATTAACAAAATATAAAGAATATTCCCACGTAGGACATGGTCTAGGCTTCCTATATGAATACATAAAAACAGGAAAAGAACAAATTTGTCCTGGCCACAATCTCGCCCACTACTACGTCTTTACAAAGCACGGAGAAAATGAACTAGCACAAAACAATCTTAATGAAGCCCGGCAAAATATCCCTAACTTCGGCCCTTCGGCCTATTACAAGATGCTCTTTGAAGATACCCTAGCATCAATTAACGCAGGCAATACAACTGCCACAAACGACCAGATATCAGAATTAGCCGATGCACCTTGTATTAAATAGTTTAAAGAATATAAATCTTTAAAAGGACAACTGCTTTAATCAAAATATGGAAGTAAGTGAAACAAAAGGAGAGTTTGATTATGAGGCCAAGGTATCTCGGATAGATGCTGAAGACCTTCTGCTGCATTTCAAAAGAGAGGATATTATATTCAATCCTAAGATATCTGAAAAAGAAGTTAGTTATGACTTAGAAGGTGCAGATGAAGACCATAGATTAAATGATTTAAGTAGCACTAGAAGTATAATCTTACCATTTGATGTAGACACCTCAAAATGGGCTGAAGTCAAACAATATTTTCTAAGAAATGCCGAAGAACAAGGAATATTAGAATTAAGCCTATCAGATGGAGAAAGATACAGAAGCGGCGCTTTCGGTTCAATAGGTTTTTATGTTCCCCATTTTGAAATCAAATTTACAGCAAGCAGAAGATACGAAGAAGTGGGAACTAAAGCATTAAGTAAAGTTCGAGATATCTTAAAACAGTTTTATGCTAATAATTTCAAAGATACTGAAGTGAATCCTTAAATCTATCGGGACTCCAACAAAAACCTACTTAGAAACACCAACTAAATCTCTATATTCAGCAATATTACCTAACTCCTTTCTAGTCAAAGAAAAGTCACTAGAAAAGATTTCCTTCAAATATCGCCTATTTTCAAAAGAATCAAATCCTATATGTGAATATCCCTGGATCTCAGCATCCGCTATCAAAGAAATCCTCGAAGATGGAGAATCATAAGAAGTACGTATGTTTATACCGATTATCTTACCCACTCCAGGCCTAGTATAAGCTATAGTAGGAAAACGAAAAGAACTCCTGCTTTTAGATATTCTAGGCCTAAAAGCGACACAATCTCTATTATTTAATTGGTAAATACTTCCCGACATCTTTTCAACACTATTCTCCCCTTCAACAGAAACAATTCCTTCTCTATCTAACAAGTCTAAAAGATTAAATGCTGCATCTCCAATCTCAGGAAGTGAAATTCTCATACCAGAAAAAAATTTAGTTGCCTTATAAAGATTATGGGGTTACCTTAACCATCTTTCAAATAGAATATGCAGATAAAAAGTTGTAAGACCTTTTAATGCAAAAAAATAGTAAAACAGTAAACTATATATACATCAACATCTGTTCCCACATATGTTTTTAGTCAGAAATATATTTCACACAAAACCAGGTAGAGCAAAAGAACTAGTCTCTATTTTTAAAAATGCAACACCTCATCTTAAATCAGATGGAATTGTACATAGCACAAGAATACTAACTGATGCCACATCTACATTCTGGACAGTTGTTTTTGAAAGCGAAGTTGAAGACCTCAATAAATATCTAGATATGGCAAGGGTAGTAAGTAACCATAAAGAACTAGGCGAATCCATGAAAGGCTACATGGATCTTGTGAACGGCGGTTATAGAGAAATCTTTAAGATTGAATAAAGTCCTCCAATCTGCATATAAGAGAGAATTCATTTAGCATTCAAAATAGTAATTCATCTCCAAATAAAATACCACGAAAGAACAGCAACTATGATTCCCAATAAATATCCAACTGGGATAATCTTTCTCTTACCAATTCTAACCCATGGATAATAATCTGAGAATTTTGTATAAAGTTCCTTGAATTTGACCTTTGGATTAACTAAATACCACGTTAAATCCTCAATAATCATTCCTGATGTAAATGCACTTAAAAGCACTCCGAATAAAATAAGATTCCACCCCGAAACCACAAAAGGGAGCAGTAGCAAAGCAGGAAGCATAACTATAAAAAGAAAGAAATGATATTCTGATAATATATACTTTCCTATCTTTAATTTCCAGCCATATTTCTTTTTGTCCCATGCATTTCTTCCCTCAATATTTGATTCCCAGAATCCCATTGCAATCATGGCAGCCCATACACATGCAAATATAAGAATTGTATTCATTAACTTACCAGTAAAAAGAAGTTTTTAAATATAATCTTCCAGCGAGTTAAAACGGCCATTGTTTGCATATTTTTATTTGCATCAGATATACTACATCCGCTAGAAAATTCGCTTAAAGAAGATTTTATAAACGATTCTGCACTTATTAATTTGTAAACTATGAAAATATTAAAGACAGATGAATGGAAAAAAGATATTCTAGAGCATAAAAATAAGATATTCTTAGCTCTTCTATTCCTAATTATTGCAATAATCTTCACCCTTTTATCAGGGAACTATGTAGACGAAACACCGGCAGTTGCAGTGCCCGACCTAATACTGAGCCATATCCCAATAATAAATTTAAGTTTTCTATTCGTATGGGGTATTGTTTTAGTGATCTTCGTCTTCATATCTTATCCCTTCATTTATAAGCCAAAGAAAATCCATTATGCAATAGGAATGCTCAGTCTATTTTTATGTATTAGATCCGTATTCCTAATCCTAACCCACCTAAAAAGTCCTGTAGGGGCGATCCAATCTTCTGCCCCAGGAATTCTTCAATTATTTACATATTCAAACGATTTATTCTTCTCAGGACATGTAGGTATTCCCTTCTTAGGATTTCTTATTTTTGACAACAAAAAAATAAAATATTTCATGCTCTTCTCTTCCATAATTTTAGCAATGACTGTTCTGTTTATGCACATACATTACTCAATTGACGTTGCAGGCGCGTATTTTATCACATATGGTGTCTATAAAATTGGAGATAAAATCTTCAAGGATTCATATAAAACATCCAAATGACTTTTCTAAGAATCATAATTCCTGCAAAAAATGAAGGGAAATACTTGCCAAAACTCTTAGATTCAATTAAAAAACAGAAATTCAAGAATCTTGAAGTTGTTGTAGCAGACGCAGGTTCTACAGACAACACAAAGAAAATTGCCAAATCTTACAAATGTAAAATTGTCAAAGGAGGAATGCCAGACGAGGGAAGAAATAACGGCACTAAAGCAATAACTAAGAATAATCCAGACATTTTTGTCTTTATTGACTCTGATGCTCTACTTCCTTCAAATAATTTCTTAAAAAAAGCCATAGGCGAATTCAATTTAAGAAAACTTGATGTTGCAGGAACAATTCAAAAACCCTCAAAAACAAGAAACCAGCTAAAGAATCTAATATACGGTTTTTTCTACTGGCTTGCCAACCTATTTATGTCAATGAATCAGAACACAAAGAATCCTCTAATGCAAAACTGTATGTTTGCAAAAAAGGAGACCCACAGAAAAATAGGAGGCTTTAAAGCGTTAGAATTTGGTGAAGACTCAAAATACGCAAAAGACGCCGTTGAAAAAGGATATAAATTCGGAATTTTAAAGACGCCAGGAAAGATTCTCATATCTCCAAGAAGATTCGAGAATAAAGGCTTAATAAGAATGATGCGTACTTACATCTATTACAATACTGGCAGACTATTTGGCCGTGAGTTTGTAAGAAAAGGAAAAGGAGGATATTTTGACTAATGAAGATATCAAGAGGATTATATCATTTTAACAAAGAAATTTTATTCGGAGAAGTAGGGGCAATCTTAGGCTCTCAAATATTTGGTTATATCGCTTATTTTATCACATCCTCCACAAACATAATTTCTGCACTTGTAGTAGCGGGTGCAATAACAGGAGCAGCCATATTCTTTCTTTCAACAAGAGCTTATCACAAATCAAGGAAAGGAGAACTTTCAACAAGAAAATTTGCAGAAGACCTGCTTTACTTCACGCCAGTAGCCTTTATCCTCACTCTGCTAGTTTATTATCCAACTCTATATCTTCTATCCAATTATTTCTTAAATAATAATTACCAGGTAATCTTCTCTACATTTATCTCCCAACTAATTGCATTTGCCCTTTTCCTAATTGCAATTAACATTTACCGAGAAATACTAATAAGAAAGTTCAAGAAAGAGCTTTAATAAAAAAAGCGCCCAGCCCGAGAATCGGACTCGGGACTCATCCGCGACAGGGATGTGTTTTGCCACTAAACTAGCTAGGCAGTAAAACAATTAGAAAACAGCCATTTTTAAACTTTCTTAGGAGGCATTATTACCTCAAAAACAAATAGTCTGAGTCTACCAAAAGAGTTAAAAACACAGAAATTCTCAAATAAACATATACGCTCATCCTCGCTTTAAACGAGGGATGGGCACTTTTTAACATGAAAAGAGTTGCTGTTTTCACTGCATAATTTCTTTAACATATAAAACCAATTTTGTTTCAAAACTCAGTGGTAAACAAGCTTTATATATCAAAAAGTCCTTGTTAAATCCTTGGGCTTTTGGATGCTCAAGATTTAATAATCTTGACATAAAATCTCCCATCCTAAAACATGAACAAAAAGTCAATTTTGTTAACTTTCACAGCAATCTTAGCCTCAATCCTAGTCTTGAACTTAGCCTCAGCTTACTACTATCCACCTCACCCTGATTACGGTTCAGACTATAGTTATGGATACGGAGGATATGACGGTTATGGGGGAAACTCATACTCTCAATCCTCTTATTATACAAACCAGCAATCATCAATGAACTACTATCCTTGGGGAAATGAGAGAGTTACTACATATGTAAACCAAAGAACAATTGTACAAAGAGCTTACAATCCTCCAATGTATTACCCAAGATATTTCAATACCTACACAACTCCTTACTACTATGCTCCAAGATACGACTATAATCAAGGCTATTACAACTGGAGATATTAAAAAATGAAGTATATTGCAACCTATGACATTGATCATGGTGCCTTAGAAGATGACCGAGAGTTCTCTCTCCATTCCACAACAACTCGAGAAATTGATAGAACCAATGAAAAAGAAGCTTATGATAGCGCAATGTACTTCGCAGGAATAATCTTCATAAGTTACAGGCCTAATCATGAAACAAAAAAGACAATTGTAAACCTATTATCATTAATAGACACTACTTCCAAGAAAGAAGTTCCTTTCAACAAATCTAAATCAACCGTATCCTTCCCTAGATAAAACATGAATAAAAAATCAATTCTCTTTGCCCTGACATTCCTCTCACTATTCTTAATTGCATCTCTTTCATCTGCTTATTATTATCCCCCTCATTATGATTATGGATCCAGTTACCCAAGCTACACCTCTGTACAGAACTCAAAAAGCTATTACGCCTACAATAATGAAAAAACTGCAAAATATTATTTGTCAAATTATGACTTATATTACAGGCCAATATTCTCTGCCCCAAGAGAAAGAGACTTTGGCCATGGAGTCCAATACGTCAGATTCAGGCTAAATCCAATATACTATTCCTCGCCACCTGCACAATACACTTACACTTCTTCATATACTAGTTATAGTTACAGCGAGTACAATCATAAGTATAGTTACATTTATTAATTCTTAATAGAAATGTTTTTAAATTATGAATTATCTCCCTTTTTATGACAGAAGACAGTTTTCCTTTAGAAAAAATATTGAACGTTAGTGCAACAGAATATTGTGCCTCAGTTGGAAGAGAATTACGTGATTATGAACTCAAGGGGGTTCATTATGAGTGCGGTAAAACAGATTTTTTTGCAGAAAATTTCGCCAAAGTAGTTCCAGAAGAAGCAGAAGTCGTTGTAAACTATAGAGTTACTATGGCCGTAAGCCAATATGAGGGAGATGATGGCGAGAATTACGGATATACTGCATTTCAAGGAACAGGAACTGCATTAATTTTCAAGAGATAATAAACCTTAATTTACACTTCATTAAAGTATTGATTATGTTTAAAATCAAAGACACTTTATTAAAACAAATCAAAGCACATTACATTTATATACGAAATACTCTTTTTCAGGAAAAAGAGGAAGATTTACAGCCTATCATCAATCTTAACATTAATAATGTCAGAAACTTCTGTATCCTCATCAACATCCTCACGCCCAGAATACCTCTTTAAACTAAAAGAATCACCAGATTCATATGTCTTGTAATCTCTATACATGAGATATTCAAGCATCTGGAATATATAAACATATAGAAAATGACAAAAAACAACAAAGAAAAAAAGATAAACTTCAAGTACAATTTAAAAGAATATTGGAGCTTCCTTAAGAAATACAAAATATTCATCTTTATAGTATTACTTACAAGTCTTTTATTAGAGGCATCTCACCTCGTACCAAGAATCTTAATTAAATATCTAATTGATGATGGCAACTCGTTCATTGCAGGAAATATTGCAGAAGTCATTTTTGTCGGTTTATTAATTACGTTTCTCTGGATATACATTATAACCGTTGTAGTAAGAACAGTAAGCGGTTGGCTTAATATCCACTATCTGAACAAATTAGAATATAATATGATATTTGATATGAAAAGCAAATACTTTAACCACATAATTAATTTAGACCATGGCTTCCATACGACCCATAAAACTGGCTCATTAATCTCAAGGCTAAATCGCGGTGCAGGATCAATAGAAAGGATGACAGACGTTATTGCATTTAATATCATGCCCCTAATATTTGAATTAATAATAGTAGGGGTCGCTGTAATTTACTTCAGTTTCACTTCTTTCTTAATATTACTTAGTATTTCCGTATTCTTCATTGTTTTCAGCTTATACTTACAAAGCAAGCAGAAGTCATCTAACATAAGAATGAATCAAGCGGAAGACAGAGAAAAAGCAAACATCTCAGACATCTTCACAAACATTGACTCCGTAAAATATTTTGGAAAAGAGAAAATGATAAGATCCAGATATGAAAAATTAGCTGGCGATTCCAAATCCACTTCAATGGAATTTGCAGGATATTACAGATATATGAACGCAGGCCAGACATTCATAGTAGGAATAGGAATAATCGCTATGATAATAGTCCCTATGATAAGCTTTCTAAAAGGAGAGATATCAATAGGTACAGTCATATTCATTTATAGTATATATAGCAACCTTGTAGGTCCAATGTATAGTTTCGTAAACGGAATAAGAGGCTACTATAGATCAATGTCCGACTTCGAGGAATTATTTGATTATGGCAAGATAGAAAGTGAAATAAAGGATAAGCCAAATGCTAAAAGATTAAAGATTAAGGATGGAACAATAGAATTTAGAAACATCTGGTTCAAATACAAGCAAGGAAAACAAGCAATAAACGGATTAACACTAAAGATAAATCAAAACGAGAAAATAGCCCTTGTCGGACATTCGGGGTGCGGAAAAACAACCTTAGTAAAGCTGCTGTATCACTTTTTCAACTTAAACAAAGGAGAGATACTAATAGATGGAGAAAATATTAACAATTTCAAGCAAGAATCTCTAAGATCAGAGCTGTCAATAGTTCCTCAGGAAGCGATACTATTTGATGCTACAATTTACAACAACATAGCATTCTCAAATCCAGAGGCAACAAAACAAGAAGTTACGAATGCAATAAAATTCGCACAATTAGACAAACTCGTCAGAGAGTTGCCAAAAAAAGAGAATACGATTGTTGGGGAAAGAGGAGTAAGACTTTCTGGAGGCGAAAGGCAAAGAGTCTCAATCGCAAGAGCAATCCTAGCAAATAAGAAAGTCCTAGTTCTAGACGAAGCAACATCTTCTCTAGACTCAGAAACAGAATTTGAAATAAAGAAGGACTTGGAGAAATTAATGGAAGGAAGAACAAATATAATCATTGCCCACAGACTAAGTACTATAATGAAAGCAGATAAAATAGTAGTAATGGAAAAAGGAAAAATCTTACAAATAGGAAATCATGCTGAATTAATAAAACAATCAGGCCAATACAGGAAATTATGGAATTTGCAGAAGGGCGGATATATTAAGGATTAAAAAATTACTTAGCCAAAATTTTAACTACTCAAAGATACAAAATTTAATCATAAACCTTTTAAAGACTATTTTTATCAAATCATAATGACAACACAAAGTTTAGAGTCAAGAGTTAGAGAGGCTTTAATCGAAGAAAGTACTAAAGAATTTGTTAAATATGCTAATAGGCATCCTAATTATAGGAACATAATAGAAAAAGTTACTGCAATGACTGGTAAGGCTATTGTCGAGTTTATTGCTTCAACAGGAGAAATTGACGAAGAAGAAAAAAAAGAAATGTTAAAAGAATATAAAAAAGAGATTTTACCTCAGGTTAGAGAACAGATGAATAATCCTGAAAAGTTAAGAGAAACTATGAAAAAGCAATTACAAGATAAATATATCTCTACCCAGCAATTAAAAGCAAAAATGAATTCTGAATTAAATAAATTAAGAGATTATAATAAAGATTTGGAAAGAAAAGATGCGCTAAAAGAAAAGACTTTCCAAGATTGTGAAGAATCTTTTAAAGAATTATACGAATATGCTAAAAATAATGACAAATTTATAAGAAAATTAGCCGTAATAGCAAAAAAAGAAGGTTTAGAAGTAGCAATTCAAAAAGACACTAGATACAAAGTCGTAAGAGAATTATTCCCAACTCCTGCTGACTATAGAACACATGCTAATGAAGGTACTGAAAAAATGAGAAAGGTCTTTACACAACTGCAAAATTCCTTTATGGCTAGTAATAAAGAGATCGGCCAATTAATGGGAAATATGTTAGGTATAATGAGCGAAACCATAGAAAAAGGAAAAGAAATGGCAAAAAAGTTACAAGGCGATTACACAGAGAAATTAATAAGAGAGATTTACGGGAAATTATAAAACAAGCTAATAACACACTATTAGAGTAATATCAGATTAATTAATATCCTACCAATTCTTTCCAATAATTAAACATAATCACTAATCTTCTCGCCTGTAGGAACTTCGGCCAAAGGAACTTTAACAAGGTCTGCTACCTTATCTCCTTCTTTCAACTTGACTACATGCACTCCCTGCGTTGCTCTCCCCATTACTCTCAAATCCTTCATTGAAGTCCTTATTACCATTCCCTTAGTTGTTGTAACAATAATTGAATCCTTATCGTTAACAGAAACGCTTCCAACAACATTTCCAGTTTTATCAGTTACTTTCAAGTTAATTATTCCCTTGCCTGCTCTTCCTGTCTTTCTATATTCCTCAAGAGCAGAACGCTTTCCAAACCCTTTATCAGTAACTGTCAAGACACTAGTTGTTCCTGTTAAAGGAGCAGACATAAGAGCAACTAATTCATCTCCTCTTCCAAGTTCAATACCTTTAACTCCATAACTAGCTCTTCCCATTGCTCTAACCTCATCAGAATTGAATCTAATTGCCTGCCCCTTCTTGGAAACAAGCAATACTTCTTGTTTATCCTCAATTCTTATTACATTTATTATTGAATCAGAGTTATCCATAGGAAGATTAATTATTCTTACCCCTGTACTTCTTGGTTTAGAAACATCTTTCAAAGGCAATTTCTTAACCAATCCTAATTTTGTAGCAAACATTAAATATCCGACATTAAAGTCTTTTATAGCCATTACATTAGCAATTGTCTCTTCCCTTAAATTAAGCATATTCGCAATCGATCTTCCTTTACTCTGCCTTTCAAATGCTGGGACTTCTTGTGCCTTAAGCCAATAAATTCTTCCTCTAGAAGTAAAGAACAACAAATAATCATGTGTTGAACACGTAATCATCTTCCTCACGAAATCTTCGTCTTTCAATCCTGCCCCAACAACTCCTGCCCCGCCTCTTCTCTGTTCTTTATAAGACTCCATATCTACTCTCTTTATGTATTCTGAAGATGTCATCATGATAACAACGTCTTTCTTTTCAATCATATCAGTCTCAGATATCTCCTGCACTCTCTTTATTATTCTAGTTCTCCTATCATCTCCATATTGTTTATTCAACTCATTAACTTCTTTCTTTATTATTCTCAAGACCTCTTTTTCATCTCCCAAAACTTTCTTCAAATAAATTATCAGTTCCTTAAGCTTCCCCTCCTCCTCTTTCAATTTTCCATGCTCTAAACTAGTTAACTGTTGTAATCTTGTTTCTAAAACAGCTTTTGCCTGTCTATCAGTCAAACCAAATTTCTTCATCAAGCCATCATGAGCTTCAGCAGGATTCTTAGACTTCTTAATAAAATCAACAATTCTATCTAGTTCTTTCAAAGCAATTAATAATCCAAGAACAATTTCTAATCTATCTTCTGCTTTTCCAAGTTCAAACTTGCTTCTCTTTGTAACAACTATCTTTCTATGCTTAACATATTCCTCAATAACATTTTTTAAATTCAATACTCTAGGCTGTTTCCCAACAATAGCAAGTACATTTGCGTCAAAATCAGTCTGCAAATTAGTAAGTTTGAACATCTTATTCAAAGTATACTTAGGATCAACATCTTTTCTTAATTCAACAACAATTCTTATTTTTCCTTTAGCAGACTCATCTCTTATATCCCAAACATCCGATAATTTCTTTTCAGTTGCTAATCGAGCTATATCCTTAATTAGAGTAGACTTATTTACCATATAAGGAATTTCTGTAATAACGATACAAGGCCTTCCTTTAATTTCCTCTTCATTAGTCCTAGCCCTCATAATAATTTTTCCTTTCCCAGTCTTATACATTTCATCTATCCCCGGTCCTAGAGCATAACCTCCAGTTGGGAAATCAGGGCCTTTTACAATTCCCGTAAGTTCGTCAATTTCAATAGTCGGCTTATCGATGTAAGAAACTATAGCATCACATAATTCTCTTAAATTATGCGGAGGAATATTAGTCGCCATACCAACAGCAATACCTGTAGCTCCATTCAAAAGAAGGTTAGGTAATTTAGCAGGCAAAATGTCTGGCTCTTCTACAGAGTTATCAAAATTAGGAAACATCTTTACAGTTTCTTTATCTATGTCTTCAAGCATCTCTTCAGATATCTTACTTAGCTTGGCCTCGGTATACCTCATTGCAGCCGGTGAATCTCCATCAACGCTACCCCAGTTTCCCTGTCCATGAACTAAAGGATACCTTAAAGAAAAGTCCTGAGTCATTCTTGCAAGAGCATCATAAATAGATGCATCTCCATGTGGATGATATTTAGCCATAACTTCCCCAACAACAGACGCACTCTTCTTTGTAGGTTTACTCGCATCTAGACCAAGTTGATTCATAGCAAATAGAATTCTTCTGTGTACTGGTTTTAATCCGTCCTCAGCAGCAGGCAATGCCCTTTGAACAATAACAGACATCGCGTAGTCAATATATGCCTTCTCCATTTCCTCAACAATCTCTGCACCCTGAACGCCTTTCTCGTTTCCAATCTGATCTTTTACTCTTCTAGCTCTTTCTTTCTCTTCAATTTCAGCATCAATCTTCTTTTCTTCTTCTCCGTTGCTCATTTTTTATGACCTCCTTCTTTATGTTTCTTATCATGATCCTCTTCACTTCCAATTAAAGTCTTCTCAGGAAAAATTCCATTATAACCGCAATCCCTGCATACCCATGATCCGGTTGTTCCTGCTGCAACCATCTCCACATCCTCGCTTCCACAATTAGGACAGAATTTCTTTCCTATCATCTTAATATCTCCAATAAATCCTCCACTGAATTAATTATTCTCGTTGGTTCACCTGTCTCTGCATTAGGAGTTTCATGAGCATACTTTCCATTCCTAATCCAATAAGTCTTACACCCTAATTCGTTCCCTATCTTGATACCCCTAACAGTTCTATCATCAACAACACTAGTTTGATCGGAAGTTGTTCCCATTCTAAACATACACTCCATATACTGCCCAGGAGTCTTAGCATCATCGACAACAACAAAATTAAAGTATTTAGTTAATCCACTTCTTTTAATCTCTTCAAATCTTTTATCAATTCCAAAACCAGCTATTGAAACTAAACTCATTCTATAATTCCTTTTACTTAATTCACTTACAACCCTTTCCGAATAAGGGAATAAACCATCTTTACTATTAATAGCTAAAGTTCCTATCCAATCAAATATTATTCCTTTATTTGCCATATTTAAACATCAATTTCTGCTTCAGCAGCTCTTTCAGCAATAAACTGCTTTCTGGCAGAAACATCGTCCCCCATAAGTTTAGTAAACACCTCATCAGCTAAAGCGGCATCAAAAACAGTTACCTTCTTCAGCATTCTTCTTTTAGGATCCATAGTCGTTTCCCAAAGCTGTTCGGGATTCATTTCTCCTAAACCTTTAAATCTCAATACCTCGGCATTTTCCCCTAATTTCTTAACAATCTCTTTAAGTTCCTCATCAGAATAAACGTAATGGTCTCCTCTCTTTCTTACTCTATACAAAGGAGAAACAGCAATGTAAATATTTCCATTCTTTACTAACTCCGGCATAAATCTGTAAAAGAACGTCAATAACAAAGTCCTAATGTGCGCCCCATCTACATCCGCATCTGTCATTATAATTATTTTTCCATATCTTAACTTAGTTGCATCAAACTGCTCCCCAATACTTGTCCCTATTGCAGTAATTAAATTTGAAATTTCTTCATTCGACAAAACCTTAACAGGATTTGCCTTTTCAACATTTAATATTTTACCTTTCAAAGGTAAAATCGCTTGATAATCTTTATTTCTTGCCTGTCTGGCACTGTTATGCACAAAAACTCCTGAACTTAAAGCAAAATTATGAGTTCCAGAAACTTCTATATCATAAACATCGATCTTTTCACCAATCTTCTCAATTCTTATTATTCTATGATTGGCTCTAGAAGTAATTCCTATTTCTTTTTCATAAAGAGGCATCAAAGAATCCTCTTTAGTTAAACTATCTGCATTCTTATATTCTTCATTTTTTAACATAAACTTATGGTCAGGAGTACATATTATCTCTTCTCCATTATCTAATATAACTTTTATAACTTCAGCATTTCTCTTAGTAACTCTAGGATTCTCTATTTTTCCAATTCCCACACTTCCATCTTCCTGAATTGTATAGCAATAATTTTCTTTATTTTTCAAATTTTCATCAACAAGCTCTTTAAAGGATATATTTCTTCCATCAGTAAGTGCAACTTTTGTATCTCCTGAAAAACAGCCTCCGGCCGAATCGCCTTCCACAATATAAATCTCGGTCTCTTCTGCCTTTCCTCTTGCACAATCAGTTAATTTTCCTGGCAAACCACTGCCTCCAAATGCGCTCTTTCTTCTTACTAATTCTTTAGCTTTCCTTGCTGCATTTCTCGCCCTTTGAGATTCAATTGATTTACCTACAATCTTTCTCCCAATAGTAGGATTCTCTTCAAAGAATTCCGATAAAGCAGCCATACTAATCTTATCAACAATTCCTTTAATCTCGCTATTTCCAAGTTTTGTCTTTGTCTGTCCTTCAAACTGAGGTTCAGGTATTTTAGTAGAAACAATAGCCGTCAATCCTTCCCTAACATCATCTCCAGTCAAATTCCCATCCTTAAGCAACTTATTTTTGTTAGCATAATCATTTATTGCTCTTGTCAAAGCAGTCTTAAATCCAACTATATGTGTTCCACCTTCAACAGTATTAATAGTATTTACAAAACCAAGAACATTCTCCTGATAACCCGAATTATACTGGACTGCACATTCAACAACAACTCCCCCCTCCTCTTTCAAATAATAAACAGGCTTATGCAATGCCTCTTTAGACTTATTTACCCACTTTACAAATTCAACAATACCTCCCTCATAAAGAAAAGTCTCTTCTTTCTTTGCAACCTCATCTTTCAGTACAATCTCCAATCCCTTATTCAAAAAAGCAATTTCTCTAAATCTTGTCTGTAAAATGCCAAAATCAAACTGAACTGTAGAGAATATTGTATCATCTGGTGTAAATGTAATCTCGGTTCCTTTATCGCTCTTATCCGAATCTCCTATAATTTTAACATCATAAAGAGGTTTTCCAATTTTATACTCTTGCTGATAAGCCTTTCCCCCTTTCCTAACAATCACACTCATTTTCTTAGATAAAGCAGCTACAACGCTAATTCCCACACCGTGCAATCCTCCAGAAACTGCATAGCTCCCCTTGTCAAACTTGCCTCCAGCGTGTAATCTTGTTACAACAATCTCTAAAGCAGGCCTTTTATAAACTGGATGCATATCTACAGGTATTCCCCTTCCGTTATCTATTACAGTTACACTTCCATCCTTATTCAAAGTCACAGTAATTTTGTTACAATGCCCTCCCATTGCCTCATCAACAGAGTTATCCACAACCTCATACACCAAATGATGAAGCCCCTGCTTGCTTGTACTCCCTATATACATCGCAGGACGTAGGCGTACCCCTTCTAGACCTTCCAGTACCTTTATCTTTTCAGCAGAATACTCGCCCTTCTCAGTTTTTGCTTCAGCCATATAATAAAAACCCTTTTAGAGATTAGCAAAAATCAACCAAGGTTTAAAAACCTTTCCCCTCAAAACAAGCGTTTTATCGACGATAAAACTAAAAATAGCAAACCGAAGAGAAATTACTTAACAACAGGAACTGCTTTATATTCTGCCTTGCCTTTCTTTTCCCTATAAGCCTCTGTCCAGCCAACTCTTCTCTTATCCCTTCCTAACTTTAAAGTATTCTGTCTGCACTTACTTGAACAAAAATAACTAGTGCTTCCATCATTCTTAAACAAATGAATACCCATGAATGCATGCTCTTCTTTCCCGCAAAATATACATTTTACCATTTTATGCTTTCCTCCAAGAAATACAATTTAAATTATTAGCATAATCATAAATCTCCTTTGTTATCTTTTTACGTTCCCATTTAAGAACAGACATTTCTGATATAGTTAAATTTCTAAAATGACTCCTTTCAACTTCATTCTCGTAAGAAAGAAAAACATAACCTTCAACTCCATCTTTACTATCAACATAAGTCCTAGGCCCTATAGGTATAACGTCAAAATTTGTAATTTGCGCCCAAATAGGTTCAAGATTAAAGTATTTAATAAGTCTAGATTCTACTTCGTCTCTTAACTCACGTGAAGGCGTTTGAACAATAAGTTTTGATCTTGCATCTTCCTTTAACTGACCTTCTAGTGGAGCGTTCATTGTGAACTCCCCCTTCCTACATTGCTCTTAATTCTCCTAGCTTCAATTTCAGTTTCTCTCAAAGTTAGCAAATCCCCAAGTCTTACAGGACCTTTAACATTTCTTCTCATAGATTTTCCCTTATTCTTTCCTTGAATAATATTAGCCTTAACTTGTGTAACCTCTCCCCTTGCTCCAGTCCTCCCAATAAGTTCTTCAACAACAGCATTAACAGCTCCTTCACTGCTAAATCTACCCATCGTGGTACTTGTAGCTTCGTTACCCTTATCCTTAATGTGTTGTTGTTTTGCCATGTCTTAGAAAGAAACTATTTCGATTTTAACTGGCTTATTTCTTTAGCCACAGAACCACCATCAATTATAGCAACAGAAGAAGCGCCAACTGGTATTCCAGCAGCAATTCCTAATTTTTGTTTGGAATCAACTTCAATACAAGGAATTCCTTTCTCTTTGCATAAATGAGCAAGATGTGCAACTATTTCTTTAGGTGAAACGTCAGCTGCATAAAATACAACTTTAGCCACACCTAACTCTATAGCTTTCGTTACTTCATTCGTTCCCTTATCAATTTTTCCAGTTTTCTTTGATTTTTCGACAATATCGTAGAAGTCAACCATTTGACCTCCGTTAACCTAACTTCATCGGTTTAATTAATTATTACTTGAGATAACACTTTATAAAGCTTTAGGTACAAGTTCCTCCGCCGTGAGTACTCGAACATATACGAGTTTCACCGAAACCGTATAGGCAGAGAATTTACTAATTCTCTGGAAGAGAGGAAACTTGCAGAAGCTTATAGAAATTAATCAAGTATAGTAATATCTTTCCAATAATTTCCTTAATTTATTTTCTTTCTTGCCACCAATACCATGAATAAGAGTATGCAAAATATTATATTTTCTTTTTCCTTTCCAATCTTTATTATTTTTTATAGTAATTCGTAAATTATTAATCATCTCTTCGCCATCTATGTCTGGATTAAATTTAGGAATATCTAAAATAGTATAGCTTGTACCTATCTCGCTAATAGAGTGTCCATCTGATTCTGCTACCGCTCCAATAGAATATTGTAATTTAATATTCTCCTCATAATATTCTTTTGCCGAGTTATTCAAGAAAGGCCAAAGAATAGGTACAACAACTTCACCCATCTTCTTTCGCATTAACCAAACCTCCCCATCAAATATTCCCCACATATCAAAATAAGGTAAAATTGTCTTTTTCAAACCTTCATCTCTAGCTAAGAATCTCTGAATTCCAGTTATATCTGCAGGGTGATCTGCCCCAATCATAGATCCGTAAGACTTACCTTCTTCTAATGAGTTTTCTAAAGAAGGTCTTTGGAAAGTCATGTGCGTTTCACTTCTCAAACCCATATGCAACAAATGCACTTCCTCTCCTCTATAAATAACAGGAACTTCTTGACCTTTTACAACCCACAAGTCTTGTTCTGGAAAATAAAGAGAGTAGTTTTTATCTATCGCCCTGCCACCTGCATGCTTTTTCAGTTCCCCATATCGATCTTTATTCTTCATACTCGTACGAGGAAAATTAACAATCCCTACAATTCCACCAGGACCCAATTTTTTAGATACATGACTTAAAACTTTATCAAGATTCAAATTACGAATCTCATCAGCACTTGCAAAATGATTATGCAGGTCTATTCTTATTGTCATACAAATCGCACTTCTGCCTACTTTAAAAACATTCTTAATAGCAACCTATAAATAATACAAAGAATAATTCCCTATATGTCGGAAGCACAACTCCAACAAATCTTCGAGCGTATGGAAGAAGTCGTTTCTACTCTTGACGAGATTCGTGAAGCTCTTGAGAAAATAGCTTCGTCAATAGCTGAAATAGCAAAGAAATAATTTATCTTTTTTCTGCTTCCAAACTTGAACTTTCTAAATATCTCCCAATATCGTTACTACTCAAACTACGAGGATTTACTTCATTATATCTTAACCCCAGACTTTTATAAACATTAATAATTTCCTCTCTAGTTATAACTCCATCTCCATTAGTATCTGCCTTCATTTCCATTTTCCTTTCTAAATCTTCTCGATTAGAAACCGAACTGCTCACCAAATATAAAGCGCCTCCTGCAACCGCTCCAAAAAAAGCAATAGGTAAAAAAACAGCCTTAGCTATATCAAAAAAATCGCTAGCACTATCCGCAATTCCTTCAAAAGCACCTGCAACATAATCTCTAATTCCCATAAAAAATTAACTAAATTCTACTATTTAAGCTTTATTTAAAAAGTTCTGGATTTTTAGTAGTAACTTGTTATCTCACAAAACCCAACAACTGCAAAATCCATGCAATTATGAACGCCATTTTACCTCAACCTCATTTGTCCTCTCCCTCGGTTTAATATCAATTGCATCAATAGAATCTTTTATACCCGCCTTAAACATTATCTCCCCAGTGAAAGCAATCATCGCAGCATTATCGACTAAAAATTCGCGAGCTGGACAGAAGAATTTAGCTCCTCGGTCAGCACACATTAATCTGCACATCTCCTGCAATCGAGAATTACAACCAACTCCACCACCTAAAACCAATTCCTTCTTTCCAGTGTGAGCCATTGCCCTCTCCGATGCCTCAACAAGCATCGCAAAAGCAGTTTCCTGTAAAGAGAATCCTAAGTCTTCTATTTTATCCCCTTTATCATAAAGTTGTTGCAGTTTAGTCTGCATTCCAGAGAAGGAGACGTCCATTCCCTTCATTGAATAAGGCAATTCTATGTATCTCCCGCCCAAGGCTTTCTTCTCAATCGCAGGTCCTCCAGGAAAACCTAGTCCAGTGTGTCTTGCAAACTTATCAATAAAATTACCTATACCGATATCAAGTGTCTCTCCAAAAACCCTATACTTCCCAGAAGCATATGCAATTATTTGTGTATTAGCCCCTGAAGCATAAAGTAGAACAGGATCGCGAGCGCCAACACTCTGCCCTATCTCAAGATGAGCAACGCAATGATTAACCCCCACCATTGGCTTGCCTAACTCCTTTGCCTTTCTCTTAGCAAATTCCATTCCAGCATATAAACAAGGCGCAAGTCCAGGAGCATTAGATAAAGCAATTACGCTAATGTCTTTTTCGCTAATACCTGCTTTCTCTATCGCATCCCCATATACCTTATCGGAAACTTCCCTATGATGCTTTGCACTTTCCATCGGAACTATACCTCCTTTATCAGTTGTGTACATATCTCGAACATTAGCAAGTATCTTCCCATTTTTTACAATTCCCACCCCAAATGTGTGGGCAGTGCATTCAATTCCAATAACCAATACCATAAAATTCTTAATAGAAATAACTTTATAAATAATCCTCCTCATAAAAACAAATGATAATTGTTTATCTTCTCGCAGGCCTATCTAAAAGATTTGGCGGAAAGCCTAAAGGGCTAGCAAGAATAGGTCCAAATAACGAAACTCTTTTAGAATATTCTATAAAACAAGCCCTACCAATAAATCCCACAAAATTAATTTTTGTTGTTAGCAATCAAACCAAAGAGCTATTCGCAAAAGAGTTCAAGAACAGTTACAAGGGCATTCCTATAAAATACGCGTTACAAGAATTTGACTCCAAAATCAGAGATAAACCTTGGGGAACTTGCGATGCACTATGTTCTGCGTCTTCTTTCATCGACTCGCCCTTTATCCTTTGCAATGGCGACGATATATATGGAGAAAGATCCTTCAAGATTCTAGCAGAACACATTAAAAATAAAGAAGAAAGCGCTACACTAGGCTACGAGCTTGGTAAAGTTCTATCAGATAAAGGAGACGTAAATAGAGGAATTTTTCAAACAGATAAAAATGGTTTCGTAAAATCAATTGTAGAAGTATTAAACTTAAACAAATCAAATCTCAAAGAAAGGGGCCTGAAAGAAGAAAGCCTTTGTAGTATGAACATATTCGCGTTTTCAGAGAGCGTTCTATCCTACTTCAAAGAAATACTTGCAGATTTCAAGAAAGAACACGCAAATGATAGAACAGCAGAATGCTTTTTACCAAACTCTGCAACCCTTCTAATCAAGTCTAATAAATTAAAAATGAAAGTCTACCCCACTCAAGATAAATGGATTGGACTCACAAGACCTGAAGATGAAGAAGAAGCAAGAAATGAGTTAAAGACTATCAACCATATTTAATTCCTATAAGCAAGTAAAGTCCACTCCTAAAGCCAAAATAATTATAAGAATATTAATCATCGATAAAGACTTATTTTAAATCACCAAATCCGAAGGATTTGTACTCCACCTTAAAATCTCAAGAACCCTTGGTTCTTGACGACCATCAAGAATCCAGAATTATAAAGATTCTTGAGGGGTGGAGTTTGCTAGAGATTTGGGGAGAACCGGGAGAAATCGATATAACAAACTCCAGTTTAAAAACTGGAGATTTCTCACGAGTATTAACTTCAACACGTAAGTGTTGGAGTTGCCACGGAGTACTCTCTGTGAGCACTTATTGCTCCCCTACTAAAAACTATTGAGGCATAATTGTTTTCTACTATATGCTATATTAAGAAATATAATTTACCTAACATGATAAATAAGTTTATAAATAGCATACTAATCTCCAATTAATGGCAGAACAAAATAATTCTAGTCTAGAGTTAATAGCTAAAGCCGTAAAAAAGACCATTGAAGGAGAAGCAATAGAAATACAGCAGCTTACAATATATCTAGACAAAAAATTTAAAGGATTAAATGCCTCAAAACTCCCAGAATATAAAAGGGCAATAGATGCAATGAGGGAATATGGTCAAGCATGGCACGATCATATTATTCAAAAGAATAAAGAGTAATCGGAGTACAAAGTCTAGCAAGATTAATTTTATAAATTAAATGCAACAAAGGAAGAACATGGGAGAAATACAGCCAAGATTATATTTTAGGAAAGGTTTTATTGGAGAAACCATATCTATCCGCAATACTCCATTTAGATCACGCATTTTAAAAGCATACTTTGGATTCGCAAACGCCCACACAGAATATCATATCCAAGGAAATATATATCTCCCTGTGACAAACACACCCTCATTACATCTCGACCTAGAGCATAGGGTAGAAGACGAAGATCCGCATATCAATATTATTAAATTCAAGATGGACAATCTAAGAGACATTGGAGATTTATTAAAAGAGTCTAGGTCTTATGATGTAAAAGAATTAGAGAACAAAAAGGTATTTTTTTATACGAATGGCTCAAGCATAGACGCCATATCTATTAAAAAGATAAACCTAAGAAAGTTACATAAATCTAATCTTAATCAACCCAATTGATCTTGACAAAGTCTCCTTGTCTAAAAGTTTTTAGGAGTTAAATCTGCAAAATTAGGAATATTTTCTCTAATATAATCTGCCTTTCTATTACGATATTCTCTGATAGACAGACCGTTGCACGATTCTTTGAATTCCTCATATCTGCTTCTTACATCATCATGTTCTTGTAGAAATTTAATCAAATCATTTATTCTTGAAATTCTTCTGTCACCCTCAGGCAAAAGATGTACCTCGCATTCCAAATTATAACGGTAGTCTGTTGCATATGCTTCTCCTTCGTAAATTGGGCCTTTATGAAAACCTGCCTTCTGAAGAACTTCTTGAGCAACTAATACATCTTCGGCGATAACCAAAACATCAATCTCTTTCTTGCCTTTCATAGGAACTGCTACATTCCCTATAAGTTGAACTTTAACATAAGGCAGAACTCCTAAAATAATAGTACGATAATTCTCAAAAATCTCCGCATATTTAGGATCATAAGGAACAATCTCAACTATCTTGTCACCCATATTACCAAGAATCTAATATACTTTAAATATTTAGTAGTAAAGATATCACATTAATCCTAATCAACCCAATTAACCTTCTTAAAATCATCTCTTGTAACAATCAAAATCAAATCAATTATCCACCAAATACCAAAACCCCCAAAAGTAATAAGCTTCAGGATGCCAGTACCAATATAGCCCATATAGAACCTATCCACTCCAAGCCAACCCAGCAAAATAGAGAACAATAAAGCAACTACCCATCTCTTGTCCCTTCTAGTACTATCTCGCACTTCTCTTCTCTTACCCAAGTCCTTCTTTCTTTTAATTGCCATCTAAAATTCGCCTCATCAATAAAAATTGTAAAAAATAAAAATCAAAAAGTCTTTTAGTTTACTTCTTTTTCTTCTTTCTTCCGCCTCTAGCCATTACAGCTTCGCAAACATTGCCTTTACCATCAACATAGTAAAGATGTCCATGTTTTCTTGCGACCGCACCTTTAAGAATAATTTTTCCCATTTAATACCTCCTTTTTGTGAAATTTAGAAAACAAATATTAAAAGATATTTAAATCTTTCTCTTTTTCCGACGAAAAACACCCCCTAATTGAAGGAAAAAGGCTAAATACTTAAAAATCCTCAAAAATTTAAGAAATAATGAAAATAACAAATTCTAAATCAAAGAGCACATTATCGCAAATAATAACATTTGACGAGACAAATACAATTTCTCATGTTAACTGGGTTAGATTTTCTCAATTAGAAAGACTATCTAGAAAAGAGGAAATAAATAATCTGCCAATGAAAGATAGAAAAGCAACAATAAAATTAGGATATTTTATATATCTCTTAAAATGCAACGAAGTTCTAACTGACCTTAAAGAAGACAAAGAATCTATTGCTATAATGGGAGAATCAAAGGGAAAAGGATATTATTTCAATCCAACTAGAGGTGAAAAGAACAATAGAGTAATATACGGGTTTATTAATCCAGATGATGCAGAAATATATTCTATGGCCGCCTATCCTAAAATCCATCACAAATTAACTAGAGACAAGTACAGAATAATCTTGGCCGATAAAAAGAGAAAGAAAATAAATCAACCAAAACAAAGAGAAGAAGTATATAGTGGAGTCACAGATTTTGAGCCAGACTAATTACCCTTAATAAAAAACTTAATAATTTCCCTATTCTTAAAGTTTATAGGCACTTCAATAAGCTTCCTAAACTTCTTCTTTGGCATTACTCTAGGTCTAAAAGGCCTTACAATCTCAAAATCAATTACCCTATTCTTAGAATCAACCCATATTGCTAAAAAAGGAAAGAAAACGAAAAAAGAATGGATAGCCATCTTCACATCTTTCTTAAATTCAAAAAGTAAATTATCACTTCTGCTCCTCCTAAACATCAAGCCAATCCCCTTAGAAAACTGCCCAAGCCTCCTTGTATCAATTTTAATTCTCTTACCAGAATTAGTTAAAATCATTTTAATGAAACCTTCTTTTTATATCTTTATCGATCTCTAATTCCAGATTATATCTCACTTGACAACTTTGACAATCTTTAATATGATCTTCAAATTCAGGTTTCAGTTCAAAAATCCTATTTCTAACATGAGATAGGACTTTTCCAAATAAATATGTTCTCAAATCTTCTGGATTTTTATAACTAGAGTGTTCAACCCCCCACTCTCTCTTTTTAACTAGTATCCCTCTCGTAGGAACATCGCTTATAGAGGGTAAAATTAATTTTTCGTTATCTATTAAATCAACTACTTCTTTATAGTATTCCCCGCATAAAAAGCATCCACTTATATGATTCCGCATACTTAACTGAATCGACCTCACATCTCCCCCATATTTACTAAGATCCTTTTTATATTCGCCAACACTATCATCTGACACCGTCTTCAAAGCATCCAACATTTCAACATAAGAATATATATCTTTTTTAGATACACCACAGAAATTATCAATTTCCATAACTTACAATAGATAGCAAAGTATAAAAAACTATAGTTAAAACAACTATATATCAGCCATCTCAGATTTAATCTTAGATATCTTCCCTAGTTTATCAGAGAGCTTATCTATTTTCATCTGCAAACCCTTCTTCTTTTGATTAAGAGAAGCCTCTTTCTCAGCTAAAGCCGCAATCTTCTTCTGCAATTCCTTCTCTTTCTGATGATCAACATCCATTTCACCTGCTATACCTCTCAAAGACTGATTATAAGAAGATTTTTCTCTGCCCAGCCTGCCAATCTCAGTCTCCAAGTCTTTAATAGCATTCGACAAAACAGATTTCTTATCCTCCCCTTTCTTACCCACACCCTTTTTCATGATATAATAAGAACAAAACCATTTATAAACGTTTCTTTAG
>Ga0209542_10005663_pt1 | contig 24795 bp, 38 predicted proteins | sample RifCSPhighO2_01_FD_184028 | JGI IMG/M metagenome (GOLD analysis project Ga0209542, IMG submission 184028) | Soil microbial communities from Rifle, Colorado - Rifle CSP2_plank highO2_0.1 (SPAdes) (version 2) | ecosystem: Environmental > Terrestrial > Deep subsurface > Rock core/Sediment ...
GTTTCTAGTGCCACGACCAAGCATTTGCCAGAAACGAGTATGTGAAAAAACAGGAGTTACAAAGACTAAATTCATAATTTCAGGAATGTCTATTCCAGTATCTAACACACCTACTGAAAGGGCGATTCTTGGCGATGAGTCTTTCTTAAATCTATTAACTTCATCCATATATCTGTGTTTATCTGAAGTAATAGCTTCTACATCCTCACTTAAATTTGGATAAAGTGTCCCAAAGGTTTTTTTTAACTCTTCAGCATGTTTTACACTTGCACAGAAGAAAATAGTCTTACATGGTTTGTCATCTTCTGTTTTATAACAATGATTCATAAATTCGGTAACTATTAACTCATTTGTCTTTTTGTCGCTAAAATATTTAGCAAATCTTGTTCCGGGAACTTGAAAGTTTTCTGGATCCTCATCTTGCCTTTGAAGCTCAGTTTTAAGGTCTTTATCTAATTCCATTCCTTTAATTCCTAGCTCTAGAACTTTAGTAGAAATTATTTGAGCATCGTAAGGTACAAGAACGCCATCATTACGCGCCTCATCGTAATCATATTTTACTGTAGGCTCACCCTTTGGACATTCAAATAAGTCGTAAGTGTTCTTTGCCTCGTCTTTAGAAGGCGTTGCGGTCAAACCTATTTTAATTGCATCAAAATATTGATTTACTAGATTTTGCTTATCATAATATGATCTGTGAGCTTCATCGAAAACTATTAAATCAAAAAATCCTGGGCTAAAGTTCTCGAATTTGTGACCTTTCTTTTTATCTTTTGACATTAAAGTTTGAATTGTAGAAATGTATATTCTTTTGTCCATATCAAAGTCCATTTCCTCATTTAACAGAGTTCTTGGTTCATCTCTTAATGGAGTATTATCAAATGCACTAAAAGCTTGCTTGCCCAATGAAATTCGATCTACCACAAATAAAATATTTTGAATATATCTTGATCTAATGAGTGAATCTATTATTCCCATTGCCACTCTAGTTTTACCAGTTCCTGTAGCCATGTTAATCAAAGCATGCTTGTTTCCTTTTTCTAAATGATTTAAAACTTGTTTAGCAATTTCAATGTTTTTTGAACGGTCTATTATTTTTGGATTAATTCCTATTGAAGACAATTTTTGCTTCTCTTTAGTTAGTTGAGCTCTTCTTTGAAGATCTTTCTGTGAAAATGGGCCTGAAACTTCTCTTGTAGGATATCCTTTTTCCTTAATATACCATTTCTTTCCGTTGGTTAAGAATATGGGAATGGCAATTCCTGTTTGAGATTCAATATCTTTCTGATAAGTTGTTGCTTGTATACTTCCCTTTTCTGCATCTAATGAGAATCTTTTTGCTTCTATTAATGCAATGGGAGTTCTATGTTGATCAAGTAATAAGTAATCTATGAACCTCCCTTCTTCTTTGCCTTCTCCCTCCCTTAGTTCGTATTTTTTTGATTTAAAGTCAGATTTTAAAGAATTGACCTCTGACTTTAGGTATTCATCTTTCCATCCTTCGCTTTTTAGCCATGGATCTATTATCTTTTCTCGTGTTTCTGATTCACTCAAGTCCATATTCTAAAGAAGTTCTAGAACTATTTAAAACTCTTTCCTGCAAGTATTTTGTGGTTACCATTTCAATACTCATTTTCTAAGACTAAACTGCCCTGTTTATCTCTAAGATAAACGGTATCTCCATTATTATTCCAAATTGCTGGGCATTGTCCTGAATTTCCTTAATCTCGATATGATGGCGCTTGGTTGTCGTTTTAAAATATTTGCGATTTCTAATATAGATTTATTCTCATTATATAATTCTAATAACTTTTCCTCTTCTTCATTTCTCCAAAATTCATAGGCGTTCGCATAACTTTCTTTAATTTTTTCAATGCTATTTTTATTTTCTGAAATTGAATTATCTTTTTCATTTATATCTAAATCTTTTTCATCTTCTTGCCGATTACTTTCTAAATATTCTTTAATAACTTTCATAAATAACTCTCCAAAATCTTCAAGTTTTTTATATCCAACTCCCCTTATATTAATAAATTCTTCACTGGTTGTTGGAAGATAAGCACACATTTCTCTTAATGTTACATCTCCAAATATAATAAATGAGGCAACATTTCTTTGATTTGCTATATTTTTTCTTAAAATTCTTAGTTTTTCAAATAATTCTTTATTATATTTCTTTTCTTCATATCTTGTTGACATAAGTTTATTTTCTTCTTCTTTGCTCTCGGGATTCATTAAGTTAAGACAAGAATCGCATGCACCACAATTCAAATCTTTAAAGTCTTCTCCGAAATATCTTAAAATATGTTTTCTTTTACATGACTTATCTTCACAATACCTCATCACTTGTTTTAATTTAGTTTCAGCATTTATTTTAGCAGTTTCATCATTGAGTTTATCTATAAAAAACTCATGCTTTCTTTTATCTCCCCTAGAATAAAAAAGAATGCAATCACTTGGCAAACCATCCCTTCCCGCTCTTCCAATCTCCTGATAATATCCTTCAATAGTTTTAGGGAATGTATGGTGAACAATTAATCTAACATTCGGTTTATTTATGCCCATACCAAAAGCTATAGTGGCAACAATAATCTCAACTTTATTTTTGATAAATAGTTCTTGATTATTCTTTCTTGTTTGGGTATCTAGACCTGCATGATATGGGAGGGCATCGAATCCTTTGTTTTTCAATATCTCTGCTATATTTTCAGAGTCTTTTCTTGAAAAACAATATATAATGGCTGATTCGTCTTTATATTCCTTGAGCAATTTTACTATCTTATCTATCGCGTTTTTCTTTTCTACAACCATTAAATTTAAATTTTTTCTATTAAAACTTGAAATAAACACTTTGGGATTTCTCAAATCTAATTGATTTATTATATCTTGTCTTACTCTTTCTGTTGCAGTTGCAGTTAAGGCGATTATAGGAGTTTCTGGGAAGAATATTTTTAAAGATTTTAAATTTCTATAATCTGGTCTGAAATCATGCCCCCATTCAGAAATGCAATGTGCTTCATCAATAGCAATTAAACTAATTTTAAGCGGACTTAGAAATATCTTAAATTCTTCTAAAGCCAGTCTTTCTGGAGCAATGTATAATAGTTTAACTTCTTTTCTTTTAATTTTATCTTGAATTTTTTCCAATTCTAAATTATTAAGAGTAGAATTAATGTACTCCGCATTAATACCATTTGCTTTCAAACCGTCAACTTGGTCTTTCATAAGAGAAATAAGTGGAGAAATAATTAAAGTAAGTCCTTCAAATTTTAATGCTGGAATTTGGTAACATATTGATTTTCCTCCGCCAGTAGGCATGAGGACCAAAGAATCATTTCTTTTCAAAGTATTATTTATTATCTCTTCTTGAAGGGGTCTAAACTCATCATAACCAAAATATTTTTTTAATAATTCTTTCATATTAATTGCTTATGTTTATTATTTAAATTACTTCTCTTTATAATTCCACCACTAAACCTCCCAAATAGCAAGATTTATAAATCTCCACTATATTAATATATCATTAATTTAAAGGAGAAAACATATAATGAAAAAAGATATAGATATGCGGAATCAAAAGACAAGGAAAGGGCTTTCTGAAAAAGAGATTTCTTTAATATCTGAACTTGAGTTAAATCAAACATATTTCTTCAGTCTAAGCAAAGTAACCCAATATTTCAAGAATAAGAATGAAAGAAATGTTTATATTCATAATTTAAGAAAAAAGGGAAGAATTGTCAAGCTAAACAAACAGAAATATTTTCTTATTCCAATAAAAGCTGTAGGAAATAACTGGAGCGAACATCCATTTATCATTATAGATGAAATTATGAATGGGAAAAATTATTGCATAACTGGGATGGCAGCTGCAAACTACTGGAAACTGACTGACCAGATACCGCAGGTTTTTGAGGTATGGAACAATAGAGCACATAAAAGAATTAAAGTACTTAATACAATCATAGATTTCAAAAAGCACAAGATTGCCGATCTACCCCAGGGTATTAAGCGAGAGATATATAGTCACAAATTTGTAATTGCAGTCAAAAAGGAGATTCAAAAATGGAAATCACATTAGAAAGATTGAAAATAATTTCTGGAAGGGAAGGTTTCAATATAGTGATAATCGAAAAAGATTATTTAGTTACTTATTTGCTTTATCTTATAAGAAATGTAGATGGAATTTACTTTAAGGGAGGGACCGCTCTTCATAAAATAGTTTTAAATCATGAAAGGCTGAGCGAAGACCTTGATTTTACCTTAACAAGAAATGTAGGTGAAGTAGTCAAAGATATAGAATCTGTTATTAAAGAATCAATATTCAATAAGATAACGCGAGGAAAAGATGTTGATAATTTTGTCAGGCTTATAGTGCACTATAAATTATTCCATGAAGAAGGCACTATATTTATTGATTTAAACGAGCGTGGCAAATTAATTCTTAAGCCAGTCAAGTATCAAATAAATCATTTTTACAAAGATATAATTCCAGATTTTTCTGTTATGTGTATGAATAAAGAGGAAATATTAGCCGAGAAATTTGCAGCTGCTGCAACGAGATACAGAGCAAGAGATTATGCAGACCTCTATTTTATTGCAAAAAAGGGAATAGATATAAATTTAGATATTACTGAGAAGAAATTTAAAGAAGATGGCAAACAATTTGAAAAAATAGACATCTTTAAAAAAACAAATAAAATATATCCAAATTGGAAAAAAGATTTAACTCCCATCTTAAGAAATATGCTAGATTTTAAAGAAGTAATGAATTTTCTCGCCAAACATTTTAAGTTAAAAGAAGAAAAAGAACATCAAAAAAAGAGCAAAGTTCAATCTTGATTATCTTGATAATTCCACCACTTGCCATTCCCTATTATGACGTGGTCTAAGAGCTGGATATTGAGGGTTTTTCCTGCGTCTATTAGGCGCTTTGTGACTTCTATATCTTCACTGCTTGGAGTGGGGTCGCCACTTGGGTGGTTGTGCAGGATGATTATCCTGCTGGCTGCGTTTTTTATTGCTGGCCTGAATACTTCTCTAGGTTCTATTATTGCGGCGTCTAAGACTCCTTTGCTTATGAGGTGTTCTCCTATTATGTAGTTTTTTGTGTTTAGCATAATTATATAGAAATGCTCTTGTTTTTCATTCTTAAGGCGTTCGTGAAAAAGGTTAAAGACATCACTTGCTTGAGTTATTTTGTTAATTGGAGTCTTTGCCTGATTGATGCGTTTCTGAAGTTCTACAATTGTTAATAATTGCATGGCTTTGCTTGGACCTATTCCATTTATTTTCTGTAACTCAGTTAGAGAGCATTCTAAAATTTTATTTAATCCATATTCATTAATGAGTCTGTTTGACATTTCTATTACGTTTTCTCCTTTTTCTCCTTTTTTTCCTCTTGTTCCCGTTCTTAGAAGTATGGCAATGAGTTCTGAATCTGACAATGCTTGCGGACCTTGTTTTAAGAATCGTTCTCTTGGTCTGTCTCCTATGGGCATTTCTTTGATTTTCATTATTTATTAACTTTTGATATCTCCAAGTAAAATTTCATATTTCTCTTTTATTAATAGACCTTTACATTCTACTTTCATAGTCGGGGAATTTTTGTTATAGCCGTTTTTGAATATAATTAAATCATACTTTTTAGGGTTTCCAATATCATCTAAAAGTCTTTTAGTCCAATAAGGCTTAATGTCTCTGTATTCTACTTTCTTGGTGCCTGCGAGAATTTCGTCAAACCATCTCTTCATGAGTGTTAAGTGAAGGGTTTTCATTAATGTTTAAAAGTCTGGTTAGTTCTTAAAATTTATGATAAAGGGAATAATATTTGATTTTGGCAGTGTGGTATATAAAACAGACTGGGAAAAGATGTGTGGAGAATTTTTTGATAAGTTTGGCATTAATGTGTGGATGGGGAAGATGGAGAATATGAAAAATGAGAAGGCAATAGATTTGTATAATCTTGGCAACATAGGGAAAGCTAAGATCGAGGATTTTATAAAAGAATTAAATCCAAATGTCAAGATTACTAAAGAGATTATTGATTTTTATAAGAAATTGCATATAAAACATAAAATAATTAATAATGGACTTTTAAACATTATAAAAAAATTAAAGAAAAAATATATTTTGTTTGCTTTTACAGATATAAAGAAAGAACATTATGAGTCTAATCTAGAGTTTGGCATTTATAGTTAAAGACATAAATAATTGAGCAAAATTGCATGTCTTTCCCTAAATAGTCAAGGCACAAATGCTCAATTTTCAGTGTCCTTGACTATATAATGATTTTAAAGAGGTTTATACTTCATTTAAGTTTAATATCAAAAAAACAATGCACCCCCTCACACTTTAGTGGGTGATTTGACTGGTGCTTGTTTTTTGGATGCTCGACGTGCTCTCCAGCCTAAAAAACTTGAGTTACAAGAAGCACGTCTACATGTTAAAGTCTCAGGATGGGGCTTTTGATAAATTAAAGAAAGAACTTTTGAAATATTCTTTATTACCTAAGGAATGCGTCTTTATTGATGATCATTTGCCAAATATTGAACAGGCTAAGAAAGCGGGATTTCACACAATACATTATGAGGAATTTCCAAAGATTGAGAACTTTGAAAAAGACTTAATGAAAATATTGGAGAGAGGAAATTAATAATGATTTTGATTTATGGGTGATTACATATTTGAGATTTCCTATTGCTTTTGTCTACAATGCATTTTGATTATTTTGATTTAAGAATTTATATCACAATGCCCGAATCTTTTGGGTTTTTATCATGTTGGTCCATACGCCCTGCAATTAGACAATCGAAACATGGGCTAATTTCGCCGTTTGCTCGCATTATTCTTTTTTTATCTTGACATTTAGTGCAAGTTACTTTTTGATCCATGATTTTATATAAATTGAGAGGTTATAAAATCGATTATTGTTCACAGTAGATGAGCTTTCCCGAGTAAAATGCGCTTATCTACTTAAATAATCTATTTTTATAATTCAAAAAAAGGAGAATCTTTTCAATTTTATCAAAATTTTGAGTTATATCTTATAAAAATCTGATAAAAATAATTTTTTTGATAATCTTATTTAATATACTTACTAAGAGAATTATACTTGCAGAAAACTGAAATAAATTCTTTATGATGTTTTGGTTTTATCATTTCTTTTTCAATCATGAATTTATCCATGTTCACGCAAAAATTCGCTAAAGTAAATCCTTCTCCAATAAATGATTGAAAAAATTTCCAAACATTATAGACAAAACAAGTAAACAAAAACAAGAAATATCTTATCAATGGATTTGTGGAAGTTGTATAAATTCTGATATCATCAGTTACTCTAAAAATTGTTTCTATTCCCCATCTCTTCTTATATCTCATGACATATTTTCTAGCAGACTTTAGATTAAGATTAGTCGCATAAATCCAATCATACTTCTTGTTTTTATATTCGTGCTGTTTTATAAGCACGAATTTTGAATTAATTTTGTAATTTGTTTTATTTCTAGGATATTTGTAACTCTTTGTGAGCTCACAAAATTCTCCATCTTTCATTTTGTCAAAATATTTTTTGTACCAACTTCCTTGCTTTTTCCAAAAAACCATGTACTTAACATTTAATTCCTGAAGTTTGTAAATAACGCCCCAACCAAATCCTCTATCAAATAAAACAACCTCAATTAGAATTTTATCTTTTACAAATTTAATCATGTCATAAACATAATCTTCAATATAATCGCCTCTTTTTAATATCATGCCGTCGAGAATATATCTAATGCCATTATTACATGTTATTGCAAGTGTGAGATATTTATAGCAATATTTTGCCCCTTTGGTTTCATATATTAAATCGTGCAGGTAAAGATTATCCTCTGATTTATTGAATTTCCCATAGAATGGATCTTCAGTTTCATCAAAAGAGAGAATGAATTTTCTATTTCTTGAATATATTTTCAGTAAGTTCAAGAATTTATTTGCATTCTCTCTGAATTTAAATTCAATTTCATTAAGACTTAAATCAAGTTTTCTGTAGATTATCTGGCTTTTGCTTATCTCTCCTGTTGATTTGCAGGATTCGTTTACGAATGCAGAGCCAAGCGCTGCTTCTATCAGAGCAGCGCTGATGTTTGTCACAGTTACAGCATTCTTTCTCTTGTACTCATCAAATATGTTTTTGCTAAACCGAACTATTATTTCCTCTTTTTCCATTACTTATTAACATTAATAAGTAAATATTTAAATATTCATGTGATGTAGTATCTATATGAAAGCAAAATTAATTATACACAATTTATCAGAATTAGACCATTATCAGAAAGTGCTTTTTAACAGAGTAATTTACGGTTATACTGATAATTCAAATAATAATGCTTATCAATACAAAAGAGAGGGCATCTTATCACAAATTCCCCATTTAAGATTATTAAAAGGAGCTTTAGTAATCAAAAAAGATGATATGGGTAAGATGAAACTCATATTAACCAAATATGGTGTAAAATATGAGGTTTATGATATATTAATTAGAGAATCGAAACTTAAAAAGATTTAAAATGTTCATCTACTGTGTTCAGTGTTTGTTATGAAATGGTTTGATTTTAATAACTCGGCTGTTTTTTGGCATCAAAAGATTTAATAATGGCTTTAAGATTTAATTATTATGAAAGTCAAGAGAATACGGAATAAGGACAAAGCAGATATTAAATTCAAGGAGAAAGATGGATTGGTATTTGTAGAGGTAACTATGAATAAAAAATTAGAAGATTATATCGATTACCTCTTAAGAAATAAAAAACAGATAGTTTGCTAATTTAATCTAGATATTACCTTTTTTTTAATTGTCATCTTGCCATTTTTGACTTCTATATTGAGTTCTTCTCCTTCTTGAAAACCTGCTTCTTTAACCATTAATGGAGGAATATTAACTATGTATTTGTAATAATCTTTATTTTTGTGCTTTCTTAAGAATCTCTTTTGCAGTTTCATATTAATTGTTAGAGCTTTTATTATATAAATCTTGAGGCACCTCAAAGTTTATATATGTGAGGTGCCTAATAAAAAGATGAAAAATGCAGATTTAAAACTTTTAATGTTGGCAACATTTAGATATAGTTTAGGAAGAAGAACATATATGCCAGGTTTCATAACTGAAATTATTATTAATAATCAGAAGACATTTCATGAAGCAGACTGGAAAAGATTTATTGAAGAAATAAATGATAAAGATAATTTGGGAGACTCTTGTAATATTCAAACATGGAACAACTTTACGGATTTTTGTAAAGATAAACTTAAGGAGTTAAAAAATTCAGAATAAAATATGAAAAAAAGGTTTCTTGGATTGGGATGGAAAAGCAAAATAATGCTTAAGAGAGCCACTTACAGCATTTCAATTAATAAGTTGGTTGCCGAAGGAAATTGCCTTGAGAAAGGCGAGGAACTTTATTGCTATTTAGCAGAAGATGAAGATAAAAGACAAATAATAGTGGTTTATCTTGATGGGAATAAGAGAAAAAGATGAGGGTATTTTTGAGGGTGCAGAAAAGTACGTTCTAGATATATAAGTTTTAGGTTTTACTAAATGTTATGAGTGAAAGCCAATCAAGATACAGCATTGTTGAAAGACTTACCCAGAAAAAACTGGATATTATTACTGAAGATCTTGAGCTTGAAGAAGATGTTAAGAAAAAAGAGCAGAGAATTGAACAATTAAAGAAAGAATTATCTGAATGGGAGAAGGACATTCAGCAAGATAATGAAAGAAATAAAATAATAAAAGAAAGAGAGATAGAAAAATCTGAAATTTCACTTGAAAATGCCATTAAAAGAAAAGTAGCTAAGGAAGAATCTCTTAAAGATAAAATTAAAGCTGTTGATAAAGCACTGGAGAGAATTGAGGAAATAAGTAAGACCTCTCCAACGATTCAATGATTATGGGCTCTGAAAAACAAAAATGGCCATGTGCCTGAGCTCCAAAATGGAAAAAATATGCAAAGCCAAGAGCTGCATCCTGCAAAGGTTATTCCTTTCATGGGGAATTTATATGGGCTACAAAAATGTAGCCCTCATGCTATCAAAAAATCAAAATGAAACCTATAAAAATTGAAGATTTTCCAAAAATAGAATCTCCTTTTGTTAGAGAGATGAGAATGGAAGAATATGGAGATTATATAGTAACTTCTAGAATAAATCCTGAATATGAATGGGTATTTACGGATGATAAAGTTATTGCAATTGAAAAATTGGATGGAACTAATGTTTCTATCCTTATACAAGATGGAGTAATAACTTCGGTTTGGAATAGAACTGAAAGAATTCCATTTTTCAATAAAGGCAAAAAGTGGCTTATTGAAGGCGTATTGAACAGTTATGAAAGAGGTTATATGGAGTTTCTTGCAGATGGACAGCATTTTGGAGAGTTGATTGGACCAAAGGTGAATGGGAATCCGTACAAATTGAAAGAACATTTATGGATACCTTTTTCCACATTTGCGCAAAAGCACTTAAGATATAAGAGCTGGGGGAAATATTCTAAAGATTTTCAGACAATATCTAATTGGTTTGAAAAAGATTTGATTCCTCTTTATGCTTCAATGGTGCATGGAGAAGAAGGCAGAAAAAACGGCTTTGTTGAAGGAGTTATTTTCTTACATCCTGATGGCAGAATGGCAAAGCTCAGAAGGGATATGTTCGGATGGTTTAGCAGGACTAGGCATAAAGAATATGGTATGAGAAATGAATAAAAAAGAAATGTTTGAAAAATATGGCGAGAAAATGCTTAATGAGATTTCTGAAGCGGGTTATTTAGATGGAATTACTGTAAGCGTTAATAAAAATGGGGAAGTTGATATTCCTGAAAGCGACATTAGAATGGCCATAAGAGAGTTTAATGGAGAAAAAATTGGTGATTTTGAATGGGATTAATTATGCCGAATATGTTAAAAACATGAAATGGAAAAGCTTAAATAGCTTTTTTTATTGTTTACAATAACACTATTTAATATAGGTTTAACTAAAATGGAAAAAATAAAGCATAAATACATGGTCGGATCAGGATTAAGCCCGAATCAGGAAATGATAATGTCTATTCTAGAATATAAAAAGATAGATATAATATTAAGAGAAGATCTAATCTCTTTAATAAAAAAATATATCAATGTGAAGGATATTTCAGATTTGGTTGAAAAATTACAAAAGAAAAAGAAAATTGTTTCAATCAAAAGAGGAGTTTATATGATTATCCCATTTTCTTCTATAGACAAAAAATGGGCATTGGATGAATATAGGATTTCAGATTATTTGTTAAAAGATAATTATTACATTGGATTGTATAATGCATTTAATTTACATGGATTTACAGAGCAAATTCCAAACAAACTTTTTATATTTAATACAAAATACTCTGCCGATAAAATGATTCTTCATTATAAATTTAAATTTTTTAAAGTAAAGAGCAATAAATTATTTGGAATTATTAGAAATAAATATCCTTATTCTGACAAAGAAAGAACAATAATAGATGCCATCGAATATCCAGCATATCTTGGAGGTTTAAGTGAAGTTATGAATAGAATCAGAAATGTAAAATTTGATAAAAATAAATTAGTTAATTATGCAATAAAGTATGGCAGTATAAAGATAATGAAACTTATAGGGCTTTTGACTAATAGCTCTAAACTCTTAAGTCAGTTAAATAAAAATAATGCTCTTTCTTATTATACTACTTTAAGAAAAACAGGAACTAAACTTTTGGATAAAAAATGGAAGATAAGGTTAATTTAAGGGCAGAAATTTCTAGATTGAACTTAGTGACCACATTTTCTGCTAGGTTACTAGAGAAAGACTATCATTTGACAAGAATACTTCATAAGATTTGTGAAAAAACAATGAAAAATCTTGTTTTCAAAGGCGGAACTTGCTTAAATAAATGTTATCTTGGTTTCTATAGATTAAGCGAGGATTTAGATTTTGTTTTTAATAAAGATGTAAAAGGTTTGTCTAAAACACAAATTAAGAAAATATTAGATAATTTAAGAAGAATAATATTTGAAATATTGAACGAACTTGATTTGGACACAAATAATGAACTTGGCAAAGGTTGGAAAATGTTAACTTCTAATGAGGAGCCTAAAATAGCTGGACTGGAGATTATTACTCAATATAAGTCATTAATAGATAATTCAATTCAAACTATAAAAATAGATATTTCTTTTAGAAATAAACTGGTAAACGATACGAAAATAAGACCAATTCATCATGAATTCATTAATTCATTGGGGGAGCCAATATTGAAAGAAGATGTGGAAATAGAGGTTATTGATTTATCTGAAAATTTTGCAGAGAAGTTTAGGGCTTTAGTCACTAGAAAAAATATAGCAGTCAGAGATATTTATGATATATACTTTATATTAAAAAAGAACATATTAAAGATAGATAAAAATATTATAGAACTTAGTATTATAAAAATAAATGAAAGTTTGGGTGCGGAGTTTACAAAAAAAGACTTGAGAGATTTTATTATAGATTTAGATTCGAAAATAGGTAATTTAAATGGAAAAGAAATACAAGCTGTTTTAAAATCTAGAGAGGAAGTTAATTTACAGGAGATGATTAAATTAATTAAATATGAAGTCTTAAAAAGTATTGATAATTATTAAGAGTTATGTTCAAACTATCTCCTTCGTCACTGAGTTTATTTCATGAATGTCCTAGGTGCTTTTGGTTGACTCAACATGATGTTTGGAAAAGGCCTGCCGGCATTTTTCCTTCTCTTCCTTCTGGGATGGATACCGTTCTTAAGGAGCATTTTGATAAGTTTATGAGGAAAGGGATACTGCCTCCTGAACTTTGTAATAATAGCCATTGTACTGAAATGAAATTGTTTAATGATGAAAATCTTTTGAAAATTTAGAGAAGCAACTTCAAAGGAATTGCGTGGACTGACTCTAAAGGCAATGTTTTACGCGGAGCTATTGATAATCTGCTTGTTAAAGGTAAGAAACTAATTGTTCTTGATTATAAGACAAGAGGATTTCCTTTGAAAGAGGATACTCATGAACATTATCAAGGCCAAATAGATATTTACAATTTTCTTTTACATAAAAATGGTTATGAAACGGAAGATTATGCATTCTTGTTGTTTTATCATCCTAAGAAAGTTCTTGAAACGGGAGAGGCAGTGTTTAACACAGACTTGAAAAAAATGAAAGTGAATGTTAAAAATGCTGAAAAAATATTTAATAATGCCCTTAAATTGCTTAATTCTAGTTGTCCTAAAAAGAGTTGTGTGTGGTGTGAAGGGAGATAAATATGAACATGTTTAAATTAATTAATTGGAAGATTATTTATACTGAGTAAAGTAGACTTTTATATGGTAGATTTAATTAAGCAGAAAAAATTCTTGAAAAAGTGGTATGATAAAACTGCTGATAAGTATGATAGTTGGGGAGACAACGAAAAACTTGTTTCAGAAAATTGCAAAAAAGAGATGGAAGGTATTAAAAAAATTTTAGATGTGAAAAAAGGAGATTATTGTTTAGATGTTGCTACAGGAACGGGAAATTATCTTATTTTAATGGCAGAAAAGGGAGCAATTTGTTATGGAATAGATTTATCACCTAATATTTTAGAAGTGACTAAGAATAAAGTGAATAAATTAGGTTTAAAAAATGTAAAGGAACTAATTGTTGGAGATTCCGATAAACTTCCATATTCAGATAATTTTTTTGATTGGGTAACTTGCATAGGAATGTTTGAATATTATCCTATTGAGCACGTTGAAAAGATTTTGATTGAATTTCAGAGAGTTTTAAAGAAGAATGGCAAAATTTTAATTGATTTTCCAGATATTAATAATTCTGAATCTTTATATTTTAAAAATAAATCAGAATCAGTAAATACAGATGTTTTTTTATATGATTTTAATTTGATTGAGAAGCTAATTAAAAAACTTCAATTAAATATTATAAAAAAGCAAATTGTAGGCTTTGAGATTCAAATTCTACTACATAGATAGTTAATGGTTTTTTGTTAGTTTCTTTATATATTCTTACTCATACATTTAATAATAAGGCTATTTTATACAAAGGTTTATATATTAAATGCGATACATTTAATGTATGACTACTACGACTAAAATTAATCTCATTGAACTGGCTCAAAAGCTAAGAGGGTTTAATACGCTAAAAATGATAGAAAGTGCGTTAAATGTAGACAGGACTAGAGCAATTTATCTTATTTATAGACTTAGAAAAAATGGGTTTGTTGAAACTAAGTATAATTCGGACAAGACGCGGGTTTACCATATTTCTCCTCAAAATGCATTAGGCGGAACAAGTTATACAGAAATTATCAATAAATATTCTCCTATGAAACTTATGGTATCGGATGTTCATCAGATATATGGGCGAGAGCCAAGTATTGAAGAAACGTTAATTTATTCAATAAATAGAAGAAATGTTAGAAATATCATTGCTTCTCTTGCTTTGTTTAGAAAAGTATCTGATTGGAGCGAATTATATAAAAGGGCAAAAAAAGAAAATCTTGTGAGAGAGGTGGTCGCTTTATATGAAGTTGCAAGAATAGTTATTCCTAAACTTGAGAGGATGCCTCAAAGGTTCAAGACTCTTGCAACGCCAAAAAAATCAGATAAATTTAGATATATCGTTAATGGGCTTGATTCGCTTCATTTTAAAAAAATTGAGAAGAAATGGAAAATTTATATTCCTCTTAATTGGGATGATTTGGCTGACTACAGAGGAGAGTTCACATAATGATAGATATACAAGAACAGCAAAATCTGTTTATACGAATAGCTGAAAGACTGCCTAAAAAAATAGAAGTTTATGCTATTGGTGGAACAGCCATGATGTTTTTAGGATTGAAATATAAAACTCTTGATGTAGATTTAGTGTTCTCTAATGTTGATGATAGAAAAGTATTCAAAGAAACTGCAAAATTATTGGATTTTAAAGAATCTTCTGCAGAGATAATATATGGAAAAAAAGAGAATACTCCTGAAATGGTTACAATATCTGATGTAAGACTTGATTTATTTTTATTTAAGATAGTTTCTTCTTATTTTTCCGAACCAATGCAGAAAAGAGCTACACAAATACATGAATTCGGAAATTTAATAATTAAAGTTGCAGATCCTCATGATATCTTAATTATGAAGAGTGTAACGTCTAGGGAGAAAGACTTTGAAGATATCGCGTCTATAATAAAGAACACTAAAATAAATTGGGATGTGATTGTTAATGAATCTTGCGAGCAAGTGCGTTTGGGAAATGAGGCTGCAATTCTTGGATTAGGAGAGAAACTTGAGAAACTTTCCAATAGGAAGATTATTGTTGTTCCTAAAGATGTTTTGAATAAACTTTGGAAACTATTAGATAAACAGGTTAAATGGAAGAAGAAATTGAAAACTAACTATTAATTTTTAGGAAGATATTAAACATTTGAAGAAGTATATTTTTAATTAAGCCTTTGTGACTTTAGCAGCTTTAGGGCCTTTGTCGCCTTGCTCTACTTCAAATGTAACTTCGTCGTCTTTTGCTAATGAGGTTGTTCCCACTAAAGCTGTGCTGTGAACGAAATAGTCTTTTCCATCTTCGCCAGTAATGAAACCGAATAGTTTGATGTCGTTATAAAATTTTACTTTGCCTTTCATGTTAATTCTTTTATTTGATGGTATATAAATGTTCGTAATCGGCTGGCTTTGAGAGATAAAATATAAAAGACCGCATATCCTGATTTGTTATGGCATTTGACTTTTTTAAGACAAAGAATAAAAATATTTCATTAAATGCTTCCATCATATATTCAAATTTACTTGATAAAAGAATATTCAGTGTTTCTGAAATTACTAAATATATAAAAAACCTGCTGAAAGAGGATAAAAACCTTAACAATTTCTATTTGCGAGGCGAGATATCCGCTCCAAAAAAATATAGTTCTGGCCATACTTATTTTACCTTGAAAGATGAAAAAAGCCAGATAAGTTGCGTTATTTTTAATGGAAACTGCAAAAATATAAAGTTTAATTTAGAGCATGGAATAAAAGTTATTATCAGAGGGAGCATAGATGTTTATGAGTTATATGGAAAATATAATATAATTGTTGAAGAAATACAGCCAGATGGCATAGGAGCATTGAATCTTGCATTTATTCAACTAAAAAATAAATTAGAGAAACAAGGATTATTTTTAGACAAATATAAAAAACAATTGCCTAAATTTCCGAAAACAATTGGATTAATTACTTCTTTAAGCGGCGCAGTTATTCACGATGTTTTAAATGTCTTAAGAAGAAGATATCCTCTTGTGAGTGTATTAATATTTCCAACAACTGTGCAGGGAAAAGAAGCATCTTTTTCCATTGTAAATTCAATGGAATTAGCAAATCAATATGATATCGATGTAATTATTTTAGCAAGGGGCGGAGGGTCACTAGAAGATTTATGGAGTTTCAATGAGGAGAGTGTTGCAAGGGCAATTTTTCAGTCCAAAATACCTATAATCTCTGCAATAGGTCATGAAACAGATTTTACAATAGCAGATTTTGTTGCAGATTACAGGGCTCCAACGCCTTCAGTAGCTGCTGAAAAAGCTGTGCCTGATATTAATGAACTTAAATTATTAATAAACAGCTCTAATGAAAGAATATTAAATGTGATAGAGAATATAGTAAAAATAAGAAAATCTCAATTAGACCAAATAGCTAACAGACCAATTTTTAGAAGACCATTGGAGGCAATACGCGCTTATTATCAAAAAATTGATAGTTTTGAATATATATTAGAAGTAAAAATATCTCAAAGCACCGCTTTAAAAAGAAAAATATTAGAGATTTTGGGTTCTAAATTAATTTCATTAAATCCCAAGGCAATACTTGAAAGAGGATATAGCATTGTAATGAAAGAAGATAAGGTAATAAAAAGCACGGTTGGACTGAAAATAGATAATAATATAAATATAGTCTTTCATGAGGGAGAGTTAGAGGCTAAAGTTAAAAAAATAAAATCATAAAATGGCACAAAAAGAAATTTCATTTGAGGATAATTTAGAAAAGTTAAAAAGAATTGTCGAGGGTCTTGAATCTGGAGATATACCTTTGAAAGAGTCTATAAATAAATTTGTTGAAGGGACGGAAATAATTAAGCAATGTTATAAGGAATTAGAGGAGGCTGAATTAAAAGTAGAGACGATAGTTAAGAAAGACAGAGTTATTGCTCGAGAACTCTTTAGGAAGTAATATCCTTTATCTTCGATTGCCAAAACGTCTGCCACCCATGCTTCTTGGGCCTCTTCCTCTGTTTGTTCTTGAATCTCTTCTGTTTCCGTGATCTCGGTCGTTTCTACTGCCTCTGAAATTTCCTCCGAATCTTCTATGACTGCCAAAACGACCTTGACTTTCATTCCTACTGCCGTGAGTTATATTGTGACTACTTTCATTTGATGATTTGCTTGGCATTTGAAGTTTTTCAAATTCTGGAAGAGGTTGTTTTTCTATATTTGAGTCTACTCTTCTTACTATTTGCCTGAATTCTGAATGGTCTCCAGTTGAGACGAAGCTTATAGCTATGCCATTTTTTCCTGCTCTTGCTGTGCGTCCTATTCTGTGGATGTATTCTTCTCCAGTTTTTGGAATGTCATAGTTGTATATGTGAGAAACGTCTTTGATATCTAGGCCTCGGGCTGCTACGTCTGTACATACTAAAATTAATGTTTTTCTTGTATGAAATGATTGTAGAACGCTTGAACGTCTGTTTTGAGAGTGTCCTCCGTGAAGAGATTCTGCGTGCAATCCTGCTAAACCTAGATTTCTAGTTAGTTTGTCTGTGTTTCTTCTTGTGTTGCAGAAAACCATGACTACTCCGTTTTTTTCTTGTTTTAATAAATGAACGAGTAAAGATAATTTTGTTTCGTAAGTTACATCGTAGTATATTTGATATAATTTTGAAGGATCTACTTTGTCCCCTGCTTCTATATGAACTGGATTTTTCATATATTTCTTAGCCATATATGCAATGTCTTGAGAAAGAGTAGCTGTGAATAACATTGTTTGTTTATTTGTAGGACATGATTTTATTATATTTTCCACGTCTCGAACGAAACCTATGTCTAACATTCGGTCTGCTTCGTCTAGAACTAAAAATTTGATTCTTGATAAGTTTAGAGTTCTTCTTTTCAAATGGTCTAATAATCGCCCTGGAGTTCCAACGACGATATCTGCTTGCCTCATTGCTCTTATTTGAGGGTCCATTGATACTCCTCCGTATACTTGACACACTCGTAGTCTTTTTTTGTTCGCGAATTTAGAAATTGTTTGGCCTACTTGCTCCGCTAACTCGCGTGTAGGCGTTAGTATTAATGCTTGAATCCCATTTCCTGCTGAGACTCGGTCTATAATCCCTGCTCCAAAGGCTAATGTTTTTCCCGAACCTGTTGCTGAACTGCCTATTACGTCTTTGCCCTGCAAGACTAGAGGAATTGTTTTTTCTTGTATCTCGCTTGGCGTGTCGAATCCTTCACGACGGATTGCGTCGAGTAATTCTTCACTTAGATTTAATTGCTTAAATTTTTCCATGTTTGTTAATATTTTGCTAAAAAATAAGAATACTTTCTAACTAGTATGATAATTATTGTTTAAATTGTGTATATAAACGTTGGGATTTTAGTTACTTGGAGATACTATATTTGATATGGCTGTGGATAATAAAGAATGGGAAATTTATCTTGTTGAATGTTTGGATGGCTCTTTGTATACTGGCGTGTCTAGTAATGTTGCTAGGCGCATGATTGCTCATGCATCTGGGAAAGGGAGCAAATACGTTCGTGCTAAAGGCTTTTCTAAATTGCTTGCGTATAGGATTTGTTTGAATAAGTCTGATGCTTGTAAGAAAGAGCATTTAGTTAAGAATCTTTCACAGAATGAGAAGATTGAATGGTTTAGACAGGTTTAAAGAGGATTGAATGGCTTTTTAATTATGGCTGAAATAATAAAAGGCAGTGTTGTGTTTAAACACAAACCTGAAGATTTTATTGTTGAAGAAATGCGGGGTGAAGAAGTTTGTAAAATTTCAGATAGTGCTGAATTTTTGGAGAATGCTATTGTTGACTTTGGAAAATTGGATGTTAATGATAGACGCGCATTTTTGACTTGCGACTTAGAAAAAATAAATATTGACCATTTTACATTGTTTTCTATTCTTTACAAGGAGCTTGGAAACTTTCAAGATGAGATAGGGTGGGCAGGGACTAAAGATAAAAATGCGTGGACATGCCAAAAGATTTCTATTTTTAGACCAAATATTGAGAAAATTAGAAAGTTTTCTTTTCCTGGAGCGCAATTAAAGAATTTTAAGTGGGCTAAACGCCGAGTTAATGTGGGAGATCATACTTCAAATAGATTTACTGTTGTGCTTCGCGATGCAGGCATTGATTCTATAAAGATACTTAATAAAATTAGAAATTCGGAATATATCTCTAATTTTTTCGGATTGCAGAGATTCGGTTCATTAAGAAAGGAAAATGTTAGAATAGGCATATTGATTTTTAAAGAAAAATTTCAGGAAGCTGTTTTTGAATATTTGACTGCATTTGGAGATAATGAGGATGACGATACAATAAAAGCTAAGAAAAGACTAAAGGCTGAAAAAGATTTACTTTCTGCGCGAGAATATTTTCCTAAAAATTTGAGGATTGAATGCCATATTTTAGATTATTTGCATTCGCATCCGGGCAATTGGACTGGCGCTTTGAAGATTATAGGAGAGAAAACATTACTTCTTATGTGTCAGTCTGTGCAAAGTAAATTCTTTAATGATGTTTTAGAGCAGATGATTGATAATAAACTGGTTATTCCTGGTCAAAATATTTCCTTACTAGGGGGCAATTCTAATTTTTCTTCTGGAAAAATTGGTAAAATAGAAAAAGAAGTTTTAGAGTCTTATAATTTAGAACTTAAAGATTTTGCAGTAAAGAAGTTGCCTTTTTTGAGCTTAAACGGTTCTACAAGAAATGCATTCTTTAAAGTTGAAGTAATTGATGTGGACACGCAACAGGATGAGATATTTAAGGGAAGTAAAAAAATAGTTTTGATATTTAAGATTGATTCTGGAAGTTATGCTACTACATTTTTAGAACAGTTTTTTGATTTTAGATAGGCTTGAGAATAGTTGATTTTTTTGATTTTGAATTAATGTTGAATAAAAAGTTCTCCTAATATTACGACGAAACCTAATAATCCAATTAATGCTGATATGAAAATAATAATTGATTTGTCTTTCTTTTTTATTATGCTTATTATTGAGGTTATTCCTGATGTGCATATTGTTGCTATGCCTACAAAGCCTGGAATTATTCTGATTAATAAGTCTAAACCTTTTGGAGGTTCTGGATTTGGAAAGAGCATTCCAAGCCAATATTGAATGTAAAAAATGACTATTCCTAATATTATTAGGTATATTGATATCTTTCCTAATTTTGTTTTAGGGAGCCAGTGAGCCATGTTTATTTTAAGAGATATGAGTTATTATATTTTTACATTAATTGTTGAAGGTTCGATTGCGATTGCAGTTTTCGCGCGGTTTATATACTATTTTATTGTGCTTTATTTATGATAAAAAAATGATTGCAAGCATATTGATTGTGCTTGTCATTGCATCGGTTGGCTTAGCTGCTTATACAATTGCGAAACCTTTTGACGGAAGTATTAAGTCTAATGGTAATGGCAAGAGCGTTAGCGGAGTAAATAGTTTTGATAGTTGTATTGCTGCTGGATTTCCCGTACAGGAAACTGCTCCTCCGAGATGTATGGATTCTAAAGGGAATACTTTTGTAGATAAATATCCAACTATGCTTGGAAATTAGTAGTTAATCTTCTGTTTCTAAATATGCTTCTTTGGAATTTGGATCAAAAAAGAACTTGAACTTTCCTGCTAAAAGAAAATCTATCCCAACTATGCTTGGGGGAGGCGTACCTTTGATTATCTTTACTGGAACTTGTATTGGCAATTTTATGTGTTTTTTACCACCTACAGTTATATCTGCATCTAGTAATATTCTGGTTTTTAGTTGAGCACCTCCTAAATTTACTTCTTTTTCTTCTCCAATAAATTTTTGCATTTGAATTTGGGAGATTCTTAATCTTTGAACATCTGCGCCACCTATAATTGTTGTTGGACTACCAGTATCTATAATTGCATTAATAAATCCAAAAATTGATGGATTTTCAGAACGCAGACATAATGTGATTATTGGTCTAATTCCTCCTGCAAAGAATTCAACTCTTACAAGAATTTTCATTTTAATTTAAAGCAGAACAACTGTTCCTTCTGGGTAGATGAACTCAATTATTACATAAGCAGGGTTTTCTCCCTGACTTTCAATCATCTTTATGACTACACTAAGTTCTTTATCTGATGCTAATAATCTCTTATTCTTAATTGCTACAAAACTACCAGAAAGGTTTTTTTCTCTTAAGTGCTTAATATTCTCATTAAACCATTTACTATCTTCTTCAAATTCCTGCAGTCCTCTTGGCAACTCATTCATATTTATTTGTAGATTTGCCAATATTTAAGTTTTCCTAATTGGAAATTAATGTTTATGCGCGTACTTGCCTTTTTCGTAATTTACATCTAAGATTTTTATTTTGAAAATTAATGTTTTTCCAGCTAGAGGATGATTCATGTCAAGAGTTATTTCGTCTTTTTCTACTGCCGTTATTTGAATTGGAAACTGACTGCCGTCGGGAGTTTTTGCTATAATTGTCATTCCTACTTCAGGTTCTTGGTCTTGTGGTAACTGGTCTCGTCTAACTTTTTGTTGTAACTGTGAATTGTATTCGCCGTACGCCTCTTCAGGCTTTAAAGTGAACTCTTTTTCTTCATCTTTTTCCATTCCTAGAACTGCTTTGTCGAATCCTGGAACTACCTGGCCTATTCCTGCAGTGAATTCTAAAGGGTGTTCGTGTCCTTCTTTTGAAGATGAGTCAAAGACCTCGCCGTCTTCGAAGCGACCTTCGTAGTTTACTGCAATTAAATCTCCTTTCTTGATTGACATGCTTTGAATTTATAATTGGGATTTTTAAATGTGTTTATTATTAAACAAATCCCTCTAGATTAGGTTCAACATGCAAATCTATACTTTGCGAAGAACCAAAACGAATGGAGAAATACCCTCTATCTATTAATATATCATAAACTTCCTTGGGTATTCTGACTTGGATTTCTCTTACTTGCACCCATGTAGAATCTGCTGGCTCGATGATAACTACTGGTTCTCTTGCATCTTTAGAATATTGAATAGAAAATCTTTTATTCAAATCAATTCCGCTACAATCTGCTTGTAAAGGCGCACTCAATGGAGTAGAGAGTAGAGAAATTAATTCACTGGCTTCATCGATATGTGTATGGTAATGTCCTCCACTTACATAAACTTTCATAAAAAATAAATAATTGGACAGTTTATATTTATTTGTGTAAGATATAACTTATTACTTTTGCGTGAACAACAATATTTATTAATGAACTTTTATGAAATTAGTTATGGCTGGAAATATTGAGGTTCTTAATAGTAAAAATTTTGATACTATTATTTCTAAAGGTTCAGTTGTTGTTGATTTTTATGCAAATTGGTGTAACCCTTGCAAGATTATGGCTCCTAATTTTGAGAAGGCTGCTTCTAAAGTGAATGGTGTTAAGTTTGCAAAATTAGATGTTGATGGAAATCAGGAAATTGCTCAGCGTTACGGAGTCATGAGCATTCCAACTACTATTGTTTTTAAGAAAGGACAGCCTGTTGATATGCGTTCTGGTGCTTTGAACGAGAACGAAATTGTAAAGATGGCTGAGAAGGCTAAGTAGATTATTTGGAATGATATTCTGGAAATAGCCAAGGTTTACCGATTCTTGCTCTTAAAATATCTTGATGTTTTAGAGGCTCATCTTGACGATAAACTTCAGGTTTGAAATCTGGTTGAATTAAGGTTAATGAAAAGAATTCTGTTAAATCCTCATCTATAGTTAAAGACATAAATAATTGAGCAAAATTGTATGTCTTTTCCTAAATAGTCAAGGCATAAATGCTCAGTTTTCAATGTCCTTGACTATACTAAAACATCGACTCCCCTTTCATGAGCCCTTCTAGCAAATTTCTCTACACAATCCCACATATGGAATCCTGCAACTCGAATATGATTTGCTGGTAAGACTTGATCTAACATATAATCTTGATCTGGGTATGGATAAGTCTCATCTGCTCTTTTAGTTCTATGTGTTTTTGCGTCCATTCCAACAAATAATACTCTATCATTTCGACCCCTATCTATAATTGGAGACAATTCTCCACCATCTAGTAAAAAGTAATTCACTTCGAAACCTTGATTTCTATATCTCTGATTTATGCATTGATTTAGTTGTTTTTTGTAAATTGGAGTAAAATATGAGGTACGATCTTTTCTTGCCTTAGCTTGTAAGGCTTCTTTTGATTGTCCAATAGCTGTTCTAAATTCTTCATCAAGGATATTACTTCTTTCTTCTTCCCATTTATCTGTTACTAAAATAGATCCCTTTTCTATTTCATAACTAAAAATATCTTCTTGAGGATATAGAAATACAAATCTTTTCATATTAGTTAATTACCCAATCTACTTGCGTTCCTGGCGCAGGCACACAACCTTTTTTTAATAGATAATCTCTTCTCGATTCAACCATTTTTCCATTTCTGAAGAATCCTCCTGATGGAGTTTGTCTTACAAATGAAAATCCTATTCTTTGCGCAATATTAAAAGAAGTTTGGTATAATTTCCATCCAAGCCCTTTTCCCCTTTCTTCTCTATCGAGATTTATGCCTACTAAATAAAAGGTTCCATCTTGCACATTTAAATCAAAATGTGTGCTATTTATTATGTCTAACCCACTGTTCCATTTTGTTCTGTAGCCAATCCATAAATCCCTTCCTTCGTTGAGTGGGTATGCATCTATTTTATGTTCTTCTCTGAATAATGGGAAATTGTTTTTTAGGCTTTGTCTTGTTATTGATTTTATTTCTTCTAGAGTTGGTAATTGGATAGCCATTATATTTTTCTTATATTTGAGTTATTAAATTGTTTATTAAATATTCTAGTTAAGAGAATATTTAAAAGGCGTTTTATACGATGTTTATTATAAGGCCTCGTAGCTCAGCCTGGTCAGAGCACCGCGCTCTTAACGCGGGTGTCGAGGGTTCAAATCCCTTCGGGGCCATTGAACGAAAGCGTTCATTTTAAAAATAGTAAAGATTAACAAAAGAAGAATAAATCTAGAAACTACCAAAACAGAGTCTGCTTAGAAGCATGGATAAATCAAAAAAACTGATGTTTTTTGGATGCTCAAAGTGTAAGATTAAACTCAAACACTTTGACATAAAGAGATTAAGCGGACTAGTTGCTTAAGTGAACGAGCAAGAGGCAAAATGTGTAAAAATGAAGCGGGTGTGACAAAAGGATTATGACCCGACTTTACAAGTTATCTGATTTCTCGTCTATAACATATAGTTACTAACTTATTTATATTATTAGTTAATTTTATATTATATGAAATAGAAAGATATATAAAGTATAGTTACTAACTAATACAATGGTATATTTGTTTTCAAAGATAGTCAAATGTAAAAGGTATTATTATCTGGGAGAAAATAAAAGCATCAACGGACAAAGCCGTAGAATTTCAGAAACCTATCTTGGCTCTGCAGATAACTTAAAAAGATTTTTAGAAAGTGATTCTTCCCCTAAAGAAGTGGAATCTTTATCCTATG
>Ga0209542_10005664_pt1 | contig 24793 bp, 34 predicted proteins | sample RifCSPhighO2_01_FD_184028 | JGI IMG/M metagenome (GOLD analysis project Ga0209542, IMG submission 184028) | Soil microbial communities from Rifle, Colorado - Rifle CSP2_plank highO2_0.1 (SPAdes) (version 2) | ecosystem: Environmental > Terrestrial > Deep subsurface > Rock core/Sediment ...
GTCCTTTTATTCCACTGCCAAGTCCCGTACCCTAGAAATCTTTCCTGAGAAAACGGGAGAAAATTGAGCAGTAGTTCTTTTAGTGGGAGAAACCCAAAAAATTCATGGACTTACCGCGTAAGTCCTGTCATTAAGCAAAGTATAACACGAAACTACAGTCTCAGGTTGGAATTCAGCCACTGATGGGGCGAATGAGAGAGTTGTGGGGGTCGGGGAAATCGGGGAAATTAGGGAGCGGGGGGCAATCTCAGCGCTTGGGGCTGGATTTTTGCTTGCGGGCGCCCATGAGGCCGGGTTTCTTTCTTTCCTTCATGCGGGGGTCGCGGGTCATGTAGCCTTTTTTGCGAAGGATGGCGCGGAACTTTGGGTCGACCTGAACAAGGGCCCGGGAAATGGCCAGGGCGGTTGCCCCCAGTTGGCCGGTCGGGCCGGAGCCGGAGACAATGACGGTTGTTATGAAGCGGCTCATGGTGTTGGTGGTGCGATAGATTTCAGAATAGAAGGACTTAGGGAAGGGACCGGCGAAATAGGTTTCAATCGGCTTGCCGTTGACATAGACGTCGCCTTTTTCCAGCTTTTTACCGGCGATGGTGACTTCCTCGTTAGGAAGATAGAGACGGGCGCGGGCGGTGGCGGTTTTTCGGCGGCCAGTCCCAAAAAAGTAGCCCCGGTCAGGTTTGGGGGTTGTGGGAGGTTTGGGTGATTTGGTTGTTTTCGGCATAACACAAGGCAGCTAGCAGTTAGGGGCTAGCAGCTAGAACTAGTTTTCTATTTTAAGGCGGGCGAGCCAGAATTTTTTTAATTTGTTGTCCGGGAGCATGCCGGAAATCGCATTATATATTACTTTTGTCGGGTTAGATGCTTTTAGGGTTTTTAGGGTGGTTTTCTTGAGACCGCCCGGGTAGCCGCTGTAGCGGGTGTAGGTTTTTTTGGCTTCTTTATTGCCGGTGATTTTGACTCCGGCGGCACTGCTGACCGTCACAAAATCGCCACAATCCAGATGGCGGGTGAAATAGGGCTTGGATTTGCCAACGAGAAGGGTGGCCGCTCTCGTTGCCAGCCGGCCCAGCACCACGTCTTTGGCGTCGAGGGTGTGTTTGTCGTGTTTGATGTCTGAGAGTTTGGTGATCATGAGAATTAAGTTACTTGAGTTTCTTAAGAGGCTTAGGTCGCTTGGGACTTTTTTTAACAACTGGTTTTTCAATCACAACTTTTGGTTTCTCGTTTGGGGGAGCAACCGGAACTTGCTCCACCAGCTCCAAAATGGCGCGCTCGGCTCCGTCAGAGAGTCTTTGACCAAGCCTTATGATCCGGGTATAGCCGGACGGGCGACTTCCAAAAGCGGGTGAAATTTGATTGAAAATTCGATCTATTAGCTGGTCGCTGCCCAATGATTTTATGACCAATCGTCGGGAATTGACGTCATTTTTCTTGGCAAGGTTGACGATGTTGTCCACCAGCGGCAGAACGGCTTTGGCTTTAGCCAGGGTTGTTTCAATCCGACCAAGGGACAGGACACTTGTTGCCAGACCCTGATAGAGGGCTTTGGCTTGATTGGTATTTCGGCCGAGCTGATTGTGACGGATTCGGTGTTTCAATGGAATTGAGAAGGGAAAAGGGAGAAGGGAGAATTAGATCTCACTTCTCACCTCTCAAATCTCACTTTAGACATTGAGGGCGACGCCCTTTTCGCGCAGTTTCTCCTCGACAATTCCCAGGGATTTGCCGCCAAGATTTTTAATCTTTAACAGATCCTTTCTGGGGGTTCCCAGGAGTTGGCCGACGGTTTCGATGCCGCCATTTTTGAGGGCATTCTCTAGCCTGGTCGGCAGATCCAGCTCCTCGATGAGCATTTTGAGAACGTCATCGGAGACGGTGGGGGTGACGGCCACACTGGCTTGACCCATTTCGGCTTTTGGCTCATAGAGCTGGAGAAACAGGCCGACCAGAATTTTGGCGGCGCGTTTGATGGCGTCATGAGGACTGACAGTGCCGTCGGTCCAGACCTCGATGACCAGCCGGTCGAGATTGGTCTGGCGGCCAACGCGGGTGGCTTCTTGACGGTAGTTGACCCGAACGATCGGGCTAAAGGCGGCGTCCAGGGGAATGACGCCAATTGTCCCAGTCTTTCGTTCGTCAGCCAGAGAATAGCCAAAACCCTCTTCGACCATGATCTGGGCTGAGAGAGAGGACTTTTTGTCCGCCAGCGTTCCCAGATGGAGATCTTTGTTGACAACTTCAACGTTTGATGGCGCTTTGATGTCAGCCGCAGTCACCTTGCCGGGACCTGTGGCTTCAAGACGAAGGATGGCTTTATCGCCGCCTTCGAGACGAACGCGGAGTTTTTTTAAATTCAAGACAAATTCCACAATGTCTTCGCGCAAGCCTTCCAAGGTTTGGAATTGGTGTTTAACACCATCAATCGTCACACTGGTGACGGCGGCTCCGGGAAGTGAGGACAAGAGAACTCGGCGCAGGGCATTACCCAGAGTGTGGGCGTAGCCGGTGTCTAACGGTTCGATGGCAAACCTCCCGTAGGTGTCGGTTTGTTCCTCAGTGATGACCTTGAAATTGGGATCGATCATACGTTGTAATTTAGAATTAAGAATTTAGAATGCGGAATTAATGTTTGTACTTCGTGCAGGTATCTTACCGATCCAAGCACGGAGTGCTTACCTTAATTCATCATTCAGAATTCATCATTCTGAATTCTAGACTATCTTGAATAGTATTCAATGAGTCTGAATTATTGCTAATTCAGCCTCTCGAATACTGCTCGCTATCGCGAAACGGTTTTTTCAAAACCAGTTCGCTATCGCGAATAGTATTCAATAATTAACTGTTCGTTGATCTCGGTTTTGATGTCGTCGCGAGGAGGAGTCTTGACAAACTTCCCGGCGGCGGCTTTCCGATCGAGATAGTTTGGTACCTTGGTTTCAGCGGCCTCCAGGAGCTTTTGGACGACTGGTGTTTTGATGGCTGTGGGGGAAAGGGTGATCACTTGGTTAACTTTGAGAAGATAGGAGGGGATGGATACTTTTCGGCCATCGACCTGGATGTGGCCATGAGAAACCAGTTGGCGGGCCATGGCTCGGGAGGAGGAAAAACCAAGCCGATAGACTATGTTGTCAAGCCGACTTTCCAAAAGTTGGAGGAGGGCCTCGCCTGTTTTGCCTTTGACTTTAGTCGCGGTGTCGAAATAGTTCCGGAATTGATTTTCAGAGATGCCATAGATGCGCTTGGCTTTCTGTTTTTCCCGAAGCTGTTTGCCGTAGTCCGATTGCTTTCCCGGACGACCTTTGGGGCCATGAACGCCGGGCGGTACGCCCAGGCGTCTGGCCAGAGATGGACTGGTCTTCTCCAAAATGTTGGCGCCTTCCCGTCTGGCTAGTCGATGTTTTGGTCCGGTGTATCTGGCCATTTTGGAATTGAGAAGGGAGAAAGGAGAAGGGAGAAATATTTGACTTCTCACTTCTCAAGTCTCAAATCTCACTTTCGTGTTATACTCGTCTCTTTTTCTTCGGTCTGGGCCCATTGTGGGGAATGGGCGTGACGTCAGCAATGAGACTGATGTTAAATCCAATTGTTTTGAGGGCTCGAAGAGTAGCGTCGCGCCCCGCTCCCGGGCCTTTGATGAAAACTTCAATGTCCCGCATCCCCTGGTCCCAAGCACGGCGGCCAATCTGATCCACGGCGGTGGTGGCGGCAAAGGGGGTGGATTTTCGGGCACCTTTAAAACCGGCGGCGCCACTGCTGCCCCAAAAAAGAGTGTTGCCGGAATTGTCGGTGATGGTGATCAAAGTGTTGTTGAACGTGGCAGTCACGTAGACCCTGCCGCTGGTCACCTGCTTGTTGACTTTGGTTTTTACTTTTTTGGTTTCGGTTTTTTCTTTAGGCACAAACGGATTTGAGATTGGAGAATGGAGATTTGAGAATTAAATCTCAAATTTCAAATCTCAAATTTCAAATTTCACTTCTTTTCTTCCTTCTTGGGTTCTTCCTTAGCGGTTATTCCCATTTTTTCGGCCAGCTCTTTTCGAATGGCGCCAATGGTGACTCGTTTACCGCGCTTGGTGCGGGCATTAGATCTGGTTCGTTGTCCGCGAACCGGCAGATTGCGGGCGTGACGCATCCCCCGATAGCTGCCAATTTGCTTGAGCAGGGTGATGTTGGCATGAATGTCCGAGCGAAGATCACCCTCAACCTTGAGAACGTCAAGCGCTTTTTGAATTTTGTTGATTTCTTCTTCCGTCAGGTCTCTGACCCTTTTGGCCGGATCGACCAAAGCGGATTTTAAGACGCCAACGACGTTACGGCGGCCGACGCCATAGAGTTTAGTCAGAGCAATGTCTGTGCGTTTGTTATTATCGAGATCGATTCCGGCAATTCTGGGCAATCTAGCAGTTAGAAGTTAGCGGTTAGAGGTTAGCAACTTACTAATCTCTAATCTCCTACTTCTATCCTTGTCTCTGTTTGTGTCTTGGGTTTGAACAAATAATATAAACTCTCCCTTTACGGCGAACAATTTTGCACTTAGCACATCTGGGCTTTACGGATGCTTGGACTTTCAAATTTAAAATTTAGAATTTAAAATTTAGAATTTTTGAATTTTAAATTTTGAATTACTTACTCCGGTACACAATTCTTCCCTTCGTCTGGTCGTAGAGCGTCATTTCGACTTTGACTTTGTCACCAGGGAGAATCTTGATGTAGTTCAGGCGCATCTTACCGGAGAGGGTACAGAGAACTGTCCGCCCGTCAGAAAGCTGAACCCGAAACATGGTATTGGGCAGATTTTCTAAGACTACCCCGTCAACTTCGGTTGTCCCTTGATGAGCCATTTAGCTTGTTGTTATGCCCTAGAGTCTTTGTTGTATCGACCAAGACAAAAATTACCCCAAGTACTTGGTTTTCCTTAGGCTGTGATTATTATACAGGATGGGATGATTTCGTGCAAGCCTAGAGCGTCAGAACGACGGGGCCGTCTTCCGTGACAGCTAGAGTATGTTCAAAAAGGCCAGAAATGGACCGATCGCGGGTCACGATGGTCCAGCCGTCATCGTTCTCATAGACAACCTCGCTCTTGCCGAAATTATAGATGACTTCGACAGCCAGGACCAGGCCAACTTTAATGAGGGGCGTGGTGGCAATTTTTCCCCGGAGAAAACAGGGAATTTCCGGATCTTCATGGAGCAAGCGCCCAATGCCATGGCCAACCAGCTGTTGGACACAGGAATATCCCGCTCCTTCGACCGTATCTTGAATTGCCTTGGATATGTGGCCAATGTGATTTCCTGGCAGACACTGCTTGATCGCGTTCTCTAAGGCTTTTTCCCCAGTGTGGAGAAACTTTAGAGTGTCATTAAGACTTCTAACCCCGGATCCATTTTCAAGCGATCGCGTGTTACTGGATTTAGATCCCACCAGGACGCTCCAGGAGGCATCGGAGTGAAAGCCTTTATAGTAGGTGCCAAGATCAACTCCCAGTCGATCACCTTCTTTTAATTTGTAGTCGGTGGGGATGCCGTGAACGACCATGTCATTGACGTTCAGGCAGGTGGCCCAGTGGTAGCCCCGTTCCATTTTAAAAGAGGGCTTGCCGCCGGCTTGCGTAATTAGTTTTTCGGCATAATTATCCAATTCCAGGGTGGTCATCCCGGGAGCAACCTTTTGGAGAACTTGCTCAAGAACTTGGTGAGTGATTTGACCACTTTGGCGGATTAAGGCAATCTCTTCTTGGGAATAGCTATTGATCATTATGCAGGGACCTATGGGTCCTAGGGGGCTTACGGGCTAATGGCGTTCTTAATGAGCTGATTGACCTGTTCGATTGTCCCCCGGCCGTCGATTTCGACAAGTTTACCACTTTGCCGGTAGTGGTCCAAAATTGGCTCAGTTTGGGAATGATAGAGATTAAGCCTTTCTTTAATGACGGCTGGAGTATCGTCTGCCCGGCCCCGGCGCATTAAGCGTTTGACGGCTTGGTCATCGGAGAGGCGGAGATAGACGACTTTGTCGATGGGAAATCGCTCCCGCTGGGCTTGGATGAGAGTTCGAGGAAAGCCGTCAATGATGAATCCACCAGTGATGGCAGCGAGATATTTATCCACCACTTCAAAAGTGGTTTGATCGTCAATGAGGTCGCCCTTATCCAGGATTTCTTTGACTTTTTGCCCGAGGGGCGAATTTTCCTGACTGAGACGGCGATAGATTTCGCCGGTTTCGATGTGGGGAAGGTTTAGCTGCTGAGAAAGTAGGTCTGCTTGGGTAGACTTTCCTGAGCCCTGGGGACCCATGATGATGATGGTCATTTTTAATTTCGTCTTCTTTGGCTGCGCTTCGGATCGCTCGAAGTTTCTGAGATCCCTCGACTTCGTCCTTCGGCAAGCTCAGGACTTCGCTCGGGATTTATCTATTTCAAAAAGCCGTCGTAGTTTCGGGTGACTAACATGGTTTCGAATTGCCGGGTGGTTTCGAGAACAACAGAGACGACGATGAGAATGCCGGTGCCCCCGATTGTCAGAGTGGCGACGTTACTGACTCCTTGAACCAGAGATGGCAGGACGGCAATGAGGCCGAGAAAAACAGCGCCGGCCAAAGTGATGCGGGTGAGAATGTAGTTTAAATAGTTTGCTGTGGGTGTTCCGGGCCTAATGCCGGGGATGAATCCCCCATGTTTTTGAATCTCCTCGGCAATTTTTTTCGGATTGAAGATTATGGCCGTGTAGAAATAAGTGAAACCGAGGACCAGAAGGAAGTAGACAAGGTTATAGACCGGGCCGGTGGGCTGGAAGGAGGAGGAAAGAGCCTGGGCGAGGCGGCTTAGTGTGGGGTTGGGAACTTGGCCGAGATATTGGCCAAGGAGAGAAGGAATTAAGACGAGAGAGACGGCAAAGATGATGGGGATGACCCCGGCTTGATTGACCCGAAGCGGCAGGAAGGTGGACTGGCCGCCATACATCTTGTTGCCACGAACCCGGCGAGCATAGACGATCGGGATTTGTCTCGTCGCTTCATTAACCAGAACGATGCCGGCAACGACGGCAAAACCAACGGCGGCAAAGGCAACAATGTTCACGATCTGATCCCCGGTGATGATTGATATGGTTTGGCCGATGATGACGGGCATGCGGCCAACGATGCCACCGAAGATGAGCATGGAAATGCCGTTGCCGATGCCGTATTCGGTGATCAACTCACCGAGCCACATGAGAAGAACGGTGCCGGCGGTGAGAGTGAGAATGAGAGTGACGAGGGTCAGAGGAGAGGGGACACCGATGATTTGTTGATTGCGCAGAAGAGCAAAGGTCCCCAGAGCTTGAAGCGCGGCCAAGGGGACAGTGAGCATCCGGGAGTATTGATTTATTTTCATGCGACCGGACTCGCCTTCTTTGGCCAGAGCCTCAAGTTGTGGAAAGACCATTTGGAGAAGTTGCATGATGATGGTGGCGTTGATGTAGGGGTTTAGCCCCAAAGCCATGACCGAGAAGTTGGCCAGGGTGCCGCCGGAAAAGATGTCCAAAAGGCCAAGAAATTGATTCTGGGCGAAAAGGGCTCTGAGAGCAGGAAGATCAACGCCGGGAACGGGGATGTGGGCAAAGAGGCGGAAGATGAGGAAGATGGCGGCAGTGAACAAAATTTTACGCCGGAGTTCCGGCGTTTTCCAAGCGTTGACTAGTGGATCGAGGATCTTGTTCATGATTTTCGCTTAGGAAGCTTAAGAATCTTAAGGCACTTAAGTTTAACATACTTCAAGTTTTGGCGCTATATAGGGCGCCGCGAGTTTTGCCGATTTTTTGGATGAAGCCTTTTTTCTCCAGAGTTTGGAGATCGTAGGCAATTTGGCGAGGGCTGATCTTGAGAAATCTTCTTTGGAGAGAGTCGAAGGAAATCATTTTTTGCTCACCGATTATGAGGGCAATTTCTTTTTGCCTGGGGAGGAGATAGTCGAGCTCAGATCTATCTTTCTGTTTGGCAAGCAAATTTTCTTTGGCTTTCCCCGAAGCGTCACGGAGGAAGCCGAGCATCAACTCCAAGAAATCCTGACAGTCGCTCCCGGCACCTGACTCAATGGCATCGTAGTAGTCCTGGCGATTGTTGTCAATTTCTTCTTCGACGATTAACAGCCCTTTCATTGAATAGCCGCTGGCGCACAGGACTGCGAGTTGCAAAAGCCTGCCGACACGGCCATTTCCGTCAACAAACGGATGAATTTTTTCAAACGTTAAGTGGGCAATTATTGCTCGGACTAAGACTAGTTTTTCTTTTTTTGAATTAGTAAAACGGAGCAACTCACGGATTAAAGCAGGAATTTCGGCCGGGGGGGGAGCGTGATAAACCAGGTTTCCGGCAGCGTCGAAAATTCCTTCATGTCCCTGGCGAAAAACTCCAGAAAATTCCGAGGAAAGAATGCCTTTCATTGAGCTTTTTTGCCAATGCAGTATGTCTTCTCTTAAAATTCTTCTTCCCTTTTTTGAGAATTTTGAAATGAGTTTCTCGATTACTCGACAAAGATTGACGACCTCAATTTTTTGGCGATCTTTTTTGGGCAACGAAGCAAAACTTTGCATTTCGACTTTAGTTAAAGTGTTACCTTCAATTCTGGCTGAAAATAGAGCACTGCCCATAATTGATTCGCGACGGATATTTTTTTCCAGCTCGAGTGGAATGTTAACTGAATCGATTATGGCCTTGTTTGCTTCTATTTCATTTAAAAGCAAAACGACCTTTTTATTGAGCTCGTATTTGGGAGGGATTTTTAGAATTCTCATCAGCTAATCTTGCGAGATATTGCAAGATATTGCAAGATAGTGATACTGCTGCTTTTTGGATCAGGAGTTAATATTTTTGAAGGTTAAGTCGCTTAGGAGACTTAGGTCGCTTGAGAAACTTAATTTAGTGCTCGAAAGACACTCTTCCGCCAGCTTTTACGATTTTCGCTTGGGCGCCTTTAGAGCAGGGAAGTTTGACAATCAAGGGAACGGTTAATTCTCCGTCGCCGAGGATTTTGACTTTATTTGTTTGGTTGGTGATTATGCCTCCGGCACGGAGAGATTCCAGGGTGACTTCAGTTTGGGGTTTTAGGGTGTTTAGGTATTTTAGGTTTACAACGAGAGGCTTGTCTTGGTGGGATTTGTTTTTGCCTTTGCCTCGCTTTAAGGGGAGCCTCTTGAGCCACGAGGCCTGGAGAGAAGACCCGGCAAAGGTTAATTTGATGTTTTCTCGGGCCTTTTGACCTTTGGTGCCGCGACCGGAGGTCTTGACGCGGCCGCTGCCGTGGCCCCGACCGATCCGGCGATTGGGTTTAGCGACAATTTTGGGAAGACTGGTTAAGTTCATTTAAGATGCTTAAGTTACTTAAGTTTCTTGGGATTGTTAGGATTGTTAGGATTTTCCTGCGGAGGATTCTCCTGTTTGGGTTCTGCAATTTTTGGTTTTTCCACCGGCCGGAGGCGACGGAGGGCTTCGAGAGTGGCATAGACGTTGTTGGCTTGATTGTTGGTTCCCAGGACCTTGCTGCTCACGTCACGAATGCCGGCGGCTTCAACAACAGCGCGGACGGCTCCGCCAGCGATGACACCGGATCCGGCCGGGGCGGGGCGAAGAAGGATTTTGGCGGCCCCGACTTTAATGAGAACTTCATGGGGAATTGTGGTTCCTTTCAGGGGAACTGTCAAGAGATGCTTCTTAGCATAGCTGACCCCTTTGCGCACCGCACTTTGAACTTCAGGAGCCTGGCCGAGGCCAACCCCGACGCGGTTCTTGCGATCGCCGACGACGACGAGGACAGAAAAGCCAATTTTGTTTCCGCCCTGGGTTTTTTTGGAAACGCGGTTCACCTGGACGATTTTTTCTTCGAATTCTTTAGGTTCGTGATGAAAGTCTGGCATATGGATTCCCTTTGTCAAATTTGACTGATTTGACAAATTTGTTTAAGACGATTAACTAAAACTTCAGTCCGCCTTCGCGGGCGGCGTCAGCAAATTTTTTGACCTGGCCGTGATATTTATAGCCGGCCCGATCAAAGATGACGGCTGGCACTTTTTTCGCGGCGGCTATTTGGGCCAGCTTCTTCCCGGCTTCCTGTGGATCAGCGATTTTATCAACTGCGGCAATGGTGTGACCCTTGACGTCATCGATTAGTTGGGCATAAAAAAACTTATTAGACCGGAACACGACCAGTCGGGGACGTTTGACTGTTCCCTTGATTGTCTGCCTTATCTTGGCTCGTCTTTGGATTCTGTTGGACATTAGTCTAATTAGTCAAATTTGTCTAATTTGGTTACTTAGTTCCGGCGGCGCCAACTGCCTTAGCGGCTTTGCCAGCCTTACGCCGGACGACTTCGCCAATGTAGCGGATGCCTTTGCCTTTGTAGGGCTCCGGCGGACGGATGCGGCGAATTTGGGCGGCGGTTTCGCCAACGAGTTGTTTATCAACTCCTCGGACATTTATTTTGGTGTTGTCAATGACTTCAAAGGTGATGCCTCCCGGGGCTGGAAATTTCACCGGGTGGGAAAAGCCGACGTTTAAAACCAAGTTGCCGTTCTCGAGGGCAGCGCGGTAGCCAACGCCAATTAGTTCTAGACCCTTGTTCCACCCGGCACTGACGCCTAAGAGCATGTTTTCGACTAAAGTTCGAGACAAACCATGAAGTGACTTGGCTTTTGGTGTCTCGGAAACGCGATCGATGTGGACGGTATTTCCCTCCACTTTAATGGACACCTCGGGCCGGAAATTGGCCTTGAGGCTGCCTTTGGGCCCGTGGACGACGACTTCGTGACCCGTCACCTGAAGAGTGACGCCGCCGGGAATTTTAACTGGTTTTTTGCCGATTCTGGACATTTTCGAAAGGGAGAAGGGAAAAGGCAGAGGGGAGAACTAAATTCTCACTTCTCACTTCTCAGATCTCACTTTTTTAAAGGGATTACCATATTTTGCAAATGACTTCGCCACCGACTTGCTTCTTTTTGGCTTCCTTGCCGGTCATGATTCCCATGGGCGTAGAAATAATCGAAATGCCCAGGCCACCAAGGACTTTAGGCAGATTGTTTTTGTTGACATAGACTCGCAAGCTGGGCCGGCTGACGCGTTTGATTTCGGTAATGGCCGGCTGTTTGTCAGAATAGCGCAACTTGATCAGCAGTTGTTTGTGGCCATTGGCAACGACTTCGCAGGAAGCGACGTAACCCTCGGCGGCCATAACTTTGGCAATTGTTTCCCGGGATTTTGACCATGGAAGGGATACCTCGGCCTTCTTGGCCTGGTAGCCATTTTTAATCTGTGATAGCAAATCAGAAATTGGATCGTTTACCATGTGGCGCGAATGACTCCCGGCAGTTCGCCTTTGTGGGCGAGCTCCCGAAAGCAAAGTCGACAAATTCCAAAACGGCGGATATAGGCCCGGCTGCGGCCGCAGAGATGACACCGGTTTTTAAACCGGACAGGAAACTTTAATTTTTTATTGTTTCTGACGACTGATGAAATTTTAGACATTTAATTTGAGATCCTTCGACTCTCCCTCGACCTGCCAGCCGGCGGGCTCGGGATCGCTCAGGATGATAATCGCTCCTTTTCAAAAGGCATACCAAGTGCCTTTAGCAAAGCTTTTCCTTGAAGATCATCTACTGCTGTAGTGGCGATTGTCACTTCCAACCCGCGTATTTTATCAATTTTGCCGTAGTCTATCTCGGGAAAGACAATTTGCTCTCTAAACCCGAGGGAATAGTTTCCACTGCCATCAAAGGATTTTTCAGAAATGCCCCGGAAATCCCGGACGCGAGGAAAAACGATGGCGATGAGTTTTTCTAGGAAATCGTACATTCTTTTGCCACGAAGGGTGACGCTGACGCCGACGGGCTGGCCTTCGCGCAACTTAAAAGCGGCAATGGACTTTTTGGCCAGACGAACGACAGGTTTTTGACCGGCGATGGTGGCCAACTGGTCTGAGATGGCTTCAAGAACCTTTTTGTCGGTCATGCCCTCCTTAGCCCCCACGTTTAAAACAATTTTGGACACTTTGGGCACAGCCATCACATTGTCCAGTTTTAAATCATCCTTTAATTTTTCTCTAATCTCGTTTTGGTATCTTGCTTTCAGGTCCATTCCTAAATTTGAAATTATGCGCTACGCGCAGAATTCTGCCCGAAGGGCACAATTTGAACTTTGAAATTTGAATTTAATTTTAAATTTCAAATTCTAAATTTAAAATTGTCGCTATATTTCCTGGTGGCACTTTCGACAAATTCTCACTTTGCCATCTTTGACTAGTTTGTACCCAATTCGCGTCGGCTGCTTACACTTCGGACAGATGAGCGCCACATTTTGGGCGGGCAGAGGCCGGACGAACTCGACGATCTGGCCTTTCTGGCCTTGTGCCCGGGGTTTAGTGTGCCGCTTGTGAAGGTTAACACCCGGAACAGTAATCCGGTTTTCTCTTGGCCATACCTTCTCAATGGTGCCTTCCTTGCCCCGGTCTTTGCCAACCATTATTTTGACTTTGTCGTTCTTTTTGAGTTTCATACGAGTTTTAAGTAACTTAAGTAGCTTAAGTTACTTAAGTTGACTACAAGACCTCCGATGCCATGCTGACGATTTTGTTAAAGCCTTTGTCTTTTAACTCTCTGGCGACGGGGCCAAAGACACGAGTGCCAACGGGATCTTTGTTGTCACGACCATTTATGATGACTCCGGCGTTGTCGTCAAAGCGGATATAGCTGCCATCGGATCGGCGGTGTTCTTTATGAACCCGGACGACGACCACAAAGACCATGTCCGAGTCCTTCACCATGCCATTGGGGTTGGCCCCATCAACAACACACTTGACCACGTCGCCAAGATAGGAAAACTTCCGGGTTGACCCACCATAGAGATGGATCACTCGGAGCTTGCGAGCCCCAGTGTTGTCAGCTGGCTTTAAGACGGTGTGGCGTTGAATCATCTTTTCTTGGTCTGACCAGATTTGCGAACTGATTTAACAGATTCTTTTTTCTCTGGCAGGGTGATTTTTGGTTCAGGAGTTTTATTCTCGACCACTTTTTCCCCCAGTACTTCAGTGACGAGAAAGTGTTTGTTTTTGCTGTAGGGTCGGGACTTGATGACACGAACAACGTCTCCTTCCTTGATCTCCCTCATCTCATTGTGAGCCAGGAGCTTAGTGGTTCGTTTGATGATCTTGCCGTACTTTGGGTGCTTGTAGGAATAGTTAATCGCCACCCCGACGGTTTTGGGGGTTTTAGCAGAAATGATGGTGCCTTGAAAAGTTTGCATATGTCCGAAGTGAGACTTGAGAGGTGAGAAGTGAGATCTATTTCTCCCTTCTCCCTTCTCCCTTCTCCCTTTCAAAAAGCTCCTTTTCTCTTTTGATAGTTAACAACTGGGCAAGAGTTTTCTTTAAATTTTTGGCGATATTGGTGTTTTTGGCTTTGTGCATGGCAATTTCCATCCGGGCTCGGGTGATCTGACCGGTCAAATCCTGCCGCAGAGCAGCCAGCTCGGCGGGGGATTTGCTTGTTAAACTAGTGAGGTCTTTTTTCTTCATTAGGGAGTAATCACGAATATACGAATTACTTTTTTAATGACTAATTTTTTTCGATGAATTTTGTTTGGACAGATAATTTGTGACCGGCCCGCCTGATTGCTTCGGCAGCTTGATCCTTCGGAATGCCGCTCATTTCAAAAAGAATTAGGCCCGGGCGAACGACAGCAACATAGTCAGCCACTTCTCCCTTGCCCCCGCCGCCACGATGATCGAGCGGTTGCTTAGAGACGGGTTTGTCCGGAAAAATTCGGATCCAGACGCGGCCACCTTTGGCTGTGAAGTGAGTGAGGGTTTTTCTGGCTGACTCAATTTGCCGGGCGCTCACCCAGCCCCGAGTTTGGGCAAGGAGGCCGAACTGCCCAAAGGTGAGAGTGTTGCCCCGATGGGCATTTCCCGGGCGCTGGCCTTTAAACATTTTGCGATATTTGACTCGTTTTGGGGATAGTGTCGGCATATTGGGTTTGAGAAGGGAGATTTAGATCTCCCTTCTCACTTCTCCAGTCTCCTTTCTCATTTCGGTTGGTAAACAGATCCAAACTTTGACGCCGACGTAGCCGGACCGGGTGTAGGCTGGGAGAGCGGCAAAATCAATCTTTTCGCGGACGGAACTCAAGGGAATGACGCCTTCCTGGGAATGTTCGACACGGGCGATTTCGGCTCCCCCGATTCTTCCCCCAAGGCGGATCCGGACGCCTTTGGCTCCGGCGGTCATGACCTTTTCGATGGTTTGCTTGATGACTCTTTTGGCCGGAAGTCTTTTGACAAGCTGGTCGGCAATGCTGGTGGCCACCAGATGAGCGTCAAGATTGGGCTCTTTGACCTGGTCAATTTTTAGATCGATTTTGGGGGCGTTTTGGCTGCCGACTTTGACATGAAGCAGTTTTTCGGTGATGTATTTTTTGAGGTCTTCCGTGCCCTGGCCGCCGCGGCCAATGACCACACCCGGGCGGGCAACGTAGAGGGTGATCATGATGCGGTTGATGGATCTTTCAATTTCCACCCGGGCGATGCCGGCGGTTTTTAATCTAGCCATGAGAGCATGGCGGAGCTGAACGTCTTCGAGAAGAAACCGGTGATAGTGTTTTTGGTCGGCATACCACCGGGAGGTCCAAGTGTAGACTGGACCAAGCCGGAAACCGATCGGATGAATTTTGTTACCCATTACGGAAGTGAGATTTGAGAGGTGAGAAGGGAGATCTAAATCTCACTTCTCACTTATCCCTTCTCACTTTGTTTAGTCTGTTAAGATCACTGTTATGTGACTCGTTCGCTTGTGAATTAGGCCGCCGCCGTAGCGGGCGCCGTGACTTTTGTCCCGCCGCTTCATGCGAATGCCTTCGTCGATTAAGATGTTTTTGATCTTGAGATCGGCAGCCTTTAAGCCTCGGGACAGGGCGTTGGCCTGGGCGGATTTGAGGACAGCCAGAACCGGCTTAGAGCCTCGTTTAATTAGATACGAAAGCCTTTCCAAACTCTGCGACAGAGGCAACTTCTTAGCCACAGCCGCAACAAGCCGGGCTTTTCGCGGACTTATTCGAACGTATTTTGCTTGAGCTTTGATTTCCATTAGTAATCTCGAATCTACGAATTTGTTTCAATATACGAATTAAGTTTTTGACACGATTCGGGCCACGATGCGGCCGTGAGTTCGGAACGTCCGGGTGGGGGCAAACTCGCCGAGGCGGTGCCCGACCATGCCTTCGGTGACGAACACTGGCACATGAACCCGACCATTGTGGACGCACAGGGTCACACCGACAAATTCCGGGGGAATCTGGCAGTGCCGGGCCCAGGTTTTGATGGCCACCTTGCTCCCCGTGTTTTTGGCAGAGATGACCTTGGCGAGCAATTTTTGGTCAACATAGGGACCTTTTTTAGAACTTCGAGCCATTTCTAAAGTGAGATTTGAGAAGGGAGAAGGGAGATCTAAATCTCACTTCTCACTTATCCCTTCTCAGTTTCATTACTTCTTTCTTCTTTCCACGATGTACTTATCCGAGTGTTTGCCTTTTTTTCTGGTGCGCAGACCGCGGGCGATTTTGCCCCAGGGGGTCTTGGCGCTTTTTAAGCCCTCACCACTGCGGCCTTCGCCACCGCCGTGAGGGTGAGTTCGGGGATTCTGGGCGGTTCCCCGGACTTCCGGCCGGTGACCCATGTGCCGCGACCGGCCAGCTTTGCCAATGACAATATTCTTCCAGTCGACGTTTCCCAAAGTTCCGACAGACGCAAAATTGTCTTTGAAGACCAGGCGGGTCTCACCAGAAGGGAGCTTAATGGTAACATAATCCCCTTCTTTTGCCAAGATTGTCGCCCCGGCGCCGGCCCCCCGAGCCAGAATTCCACCCTGACCAGGAGTCAGTTCGATGTTGTGAACGATCGTGCCCACGGGCATATGGCCAAGAGGGAGAGCGTTACCTAATTTGGCCTCGACATGAAATCCGGAGGTGACAGTCTCCCCGACTTTGAGACCTTCGGGGTGGAGAATATAGCGTTTTTCTCCGTCTGGGTAGTGAATTAGGGCGATGTTGACGGTGCGGTTGGGATCATATTCAACGGAAACCACGCGACCGGCGATGTCCCTTTTGTCCCGTTTGAAGTCAATGAGGCGGTAGAGTCTCTTGTGGCGGCCGCCAATGTGCCGACTGGAAATGTGGCCAAAACTGTCACGACCGGAAGTCTTCGGCAGGAGGGTGGTCAGGGTTTTCTCTGGACCCACGGCAGTTAAAGTCGATTTATAGTCGACTCCGGTCATAAAGCGTCTGGTCATGGTGCCGCGGTATTTTTTTAACATAATTTTTTATTTATGAGATCCCTCGCCATGCTCGGGATGACCTTCGGTCACGTCAAATAGATCAATTTTCTGGCCTTTTTCCAAAGTGACGATGGCTTTTTTCCAAGGTTGGCTGGTGGTCTGCTGGCGGGTTCGACCCGCTCGTTTTGTTTTGCCGGGGACGGTGATTGTCTGGACTTTGATTGGTTTGACTTTGAAGGCCGCGGCTACAGCCTGAGCAATTTCGTTTTTGTTACTTCCCGGCGCCACGGCAAAGGTGAAGCGACCCAAAGCGGCTTCTTTCATTGATTTTTCGGTGATGAGTGGTTTAAGTATGATTCGGTTCATGGCTTGTTGCTTATCGCTTATTGGTTGTGGAGTTTCATTTTGATTTTTTGACCGCTCTGGCTTTTTTGACTGGTGGTTTGGTTTTAGCTACTTTTGTTTTAGTTTTTGCCGGCTCCTTGGGGGCTTTGCTAACCTTGGCTACTGGAGCAGTGGATTTTACCGAAGATGACTCCCTAAGAGCTTCCTCCATTATTAACACCTGATCGGCTCTAATGATTTCGTAGGGATTGGCGTTTCTCATAGGCAAGATTGTGACGCCGGGAATGTTGCGGGCGGCGCGGTAGATATTGGCTCTTTCCGCGTCGGTTAGGATCAAAAGTTTGCGGGAGCTTCCTTCCAGGCCAGCCAGAAACTCCGCTACTTCTGAAGTTTTACCAGTGAGTTTGTCCATGCCGGAGATGACGAGCAGGTTTTTAGTTTTTAGCTTAGAGTTTAGAGCGCCGTAGAGTGCCTTTTTCCTCATGTGTTTGGAAAGGGCTAGAGAATGATCGCGGGGCTTGGGGGCAAAACTGACACCGCCGCCGACAAAAATCGGGGCTTTTTTGTCTCCATGCCGAGCATTACCGGAACCTTTCTGCTTTTGGAATTTTTTCCTGGTGCGTGAAACCTCAGCCCGAGTGAGGGCACTTTGGGTGCCCTGACGCTGCGAAGCCAGGTAGACGCGGACTGCCTGAGCCAAAAGTTGGGGCTTGGCCTCAGCCTGAACGATTTCTTTAGGAAAGGATGGCTTGTCGAGAATTTTCATGATTATTAATTTTGTCAAATTAGTCGAATTAGACTAATTTGGTTATTCGCAAGAGTGAGCCTTTGTGACCCGGGACGAGGCCTTTGATGGCCAACAAGTTTTCTTCCGGTTTGACGGCAAAAATTTCCAAATTGCGAATGGTGACTTGGGCATTACCCAGATGGCCGGCCATTTTTTTTCCCCGATAGACCCTCCCGGGAGTGGTGGTCTGACCGATGGAGCCGGGGTGACGGGGGCGAAGCGACTGGCCATGAGTCTTCGGGCCGCCATGAAAGCCGTGGCGCTTCATGACGCCGGCAAAGCCTTTGCCGATTGACGTCCCGGTCACTTTGACTTTGTCGCCGGCGTCAAAAACGTCGGGAATTTGGATTTTGTGGCCAATGGGGAATTGGTCTAATTGGTCAGATTTGTCAAATTTGGTTTCGCGGAGGTATCTTGGTGAAAGTTTGTCGGTGAGGTTTTTGAAGAGGCCCTGGAGAGACTTGTTGGGGTGCTTTCGGGTGCCAAAGGCAATTTGGACTGAATTTGTTTTTTGACTGACGACAGTCACCGGCTCGACCTTGACCCACGTCAGCGGCACTCGGTTGCCTTTCGAGTCAAAGTCCTGAGATTGAGATTGTTTAAAGCCGTAGAATGTGTTCATCTGATTTCAGCGGATGATCTGCCTGATCAAGTGGATCCATGCATTAAAATACCCCCATGGACTGGGGGCTTAGTTCAAGCTTCCACCCTACATCCAACTACGAATCGTTAGTGAGTTTAGGGCTCAGTAACATTGGGAGTATTGTACTATATCACGCTCCAGAAAAGCAAGGCCTACCGAAAACCCCCAAGCTCGAGAAGCATAGCGATAAAAGCCGTGATTCTTGCGAGGACGCTGGGGTTCTTCTTCCGCTTCGCCATCTTAAGAGAAGTGTATCACAATTCAAAGAATTACATTTTAATTTCAATATCAACCCCTGCGGGGAGTTCGAGGTGCATGAGAGAATCAATGGTTTTGTCGGTGGGTTCGATGATGTCGATTAATCTCTTGTGGGTCTTCATGAAGAAGTGTTCCTGGGAGTTTTTGTCAGTGAAGGGGGATTGGTTGACGGTGATGAGGGTTTTGTCGGTGGGGAGAGGAATGGGACCGACGACGCTGGCTCCGGTTCTCACGGCCGCGTCAAGAATTGTTTGACAGGTCGCGTCAAGGACTCGCCCGTCGTAAGCTTTTAAACGGACTCTGATTCTCCCTTTGGGCATGGATTTTCAGGAGAGGATCCCAAGTTTCCTCTTTCAAAGTGCTAACGACGCTTAAGTGACTTAAGATTCTTAAGAAACTTAAGCCAGAATTTTGGAAATGACTCCAGCCCCCACGGTGTGGCCGCCTTCGCGAACGGCAAAGCGCATGCCTTCTTCCAAAGCGACCGGCTGGATGAGCTTGACCTTCATCTTGGCGGAATCTCCCGGCATGACCATTTCCACACCTTCCTGAAGGGTCACTTCACCGGTGACGTCGGTCGTCCTAATGTAGAACTGCGGGCGGTAGCCGCTGAAGAACGGGGTGTGGCGGCCGCCTTCTTCTTTGGACAGGATGTAGACTTCACCCTCAAATTCGAGGTGCGGGGTGATGCTGCCCGGTTTGGCAATGACCTGGCCGCGTTCGACCTGGTCCTTTTCGATGCCGCGCAGGAGGAGGCCGACGTTGTCGCCGGCCTGGCCTTCATCAAGCTGTTTTCGGAACATTTCCACCCCGGTGACGACCGTTTTTTGGGTGGCTTTGAGGCCGACGATTTCGACTTCTTCGTTGACTTTGACCTTGCCGCGCTCAATTCGGCCGGTGACGACAGTGCCGCGACCCTTGATGCTGAAGACGTCCTCAACGGGCATCAGGAAAGGCTTGTCCAGTTCCCGGACGGGTGTGGGGATGTATTCATCAACGGCGTCCATGAGCTCCATGATGTGTTTTTCCTGTTCAGCGTCACCATCGAGAGCTTTGAGAGCTGAGCCCTTGATGACCGGGGCTTTTTCGCCGTCAAAGCCATATTTGGTCAAGAGCTCGCGAACTTCGACTTCGACGAGGTCGAGGAGTTCGGGATCGGAGACCATGTCAACTTTGTTCAAGAAGACAACAATGGCCGGAACCATCACCTGCTTGGCCAGAAGCAGATGCTCCCGGGTTTGGGCCATGGGGCCGTCAGCGGCGGAAACCACCAGGATGGCACCGTCAACCTGAGCGGCGCCGGTGATCATGTTTTTGATGTAGTCGGCGTGGCCCGGCATGTCAATGTGGGCATAGTGCCGCTTTTCAGTTTCGTATTCGATGTGGGAAATGTTAATGGTGACGCCGCGGGCCTTTTCTTCCGGAGCGTTGTCAATGTCCTCGTATTTCTTGGCAGCGGCCAGGCCTTTTTTGGCAAGGACGGTGGCAATGGCAGCAGTTAGTGTGGTCTTACCATGGTCAACGTGACCGATGGTGCCAATGTTGACGTGGGGCTTGGTTCGTTGGAATTTGGTTGCTTCAGCCATATTCTTTAAAGATTTTATCAGATGGGATCAGATTTATCAGATCCAACCGGTGATATATCCTCAGTCAATAAACAACTACCTGTATTGCAAGGCTGAATTCATTATACGGTAGGCACGTTTGGTTTTGCAAGAGGGAAATTTAGCCCACAGTGAAGCGAGGACCGCAAGAACTTTGAGATTCGAGTCCATTAAGAACCATATCAAATCCTTCTTTTATATCCCGAAGGACACTCCGCACGTGAGTAGCGGAGAGGACGTCATTTTTTTGCCACGATTTGCTCCTGGATGTTTCGGGGGACTTCTTCATAGTGGGACGGCTCCATATAGTAGCTGGCGCGGCCTTGGGACATGCTGCGCAGTTTTGTTGAATAGCCGGAAAGTTCGGCGAGGGGAACCAAGGCCAGAATGATTGTGGCGTTACCCCGTTTATTAGTGCCGAGAATCTGAGCCCGTTTGGCAGAAAGATCACCGATGACGTCGCCCATGAATTCATCGGGGGTTGTCACCTCGACCTTCATGATGGGTTCGAGAAGAGTCAGATCGGCTTTTTTGCAGGCGTCCTGGAGAGCCATGGAGCCGGCAATTTGAAAGGCAATGTCACTTGAGTCGACGTCGTGATAGGAGCCGTCGAAGAAGGTTATTTTGAGATCGGTCAAGGGGTAGCCTGCCAGGATGCCGTTTCCGGAGGCTTCTTTGGTGCCTTTTTCCACTGAAGGAATGAACTCAGCCGGAACTGATCCGCCTTTGATGGCGTTTTTAAATTCCCAGCCTTCACCGCGGGGTTTGGGTTCAACTCTGATGATGGCGTGGCCATATTGGCCGCGGCCGCCGGTCTGGCGGATGTATTTGCCCTCACCATTGGCCTCCCTTTTGATTGTTTCTTTATAGGCCACTTGGGGGGCGCCGGTGTTGGTGTCGACGGCCATTTCTTCTTTCATGCGGCGAACCCAAACTTCAAGCTGCAACTCCCCCACGCCGGAAATGATGGTCTGGCCGGTCTCTTTATCGCTTTTGATGTGGATCGTCGGGTCTTCCTCCATGACCCTCTGCAGAGCAGAGCCCATTTTCTCCTGATCAGATTTGGTTTTGGGCTCGATGGCCAGAGAGATGACCGGTTCGGCAAAGGTGATGCCCTCGAGGACGATGGGGTGGGCGGGGTCAGTCATGGTGTCACCGGTTTTAGTTTCTTTAAGGCCAACGACGGAAACAATTTCGCCCGCGTAGGCTTCCTGAATTTCTTCCCGATTGTTGGCGTGCATCAGAAGCAGCCGACCGATGCGTTCTTGGGTGTTTTTGGTCGAATTGAGAATATACGAGCCGGATTTGAGAACGCCGGAATAGATGCGGACATAATAGAGCTTGCCCACGTGGGGATCGAGTTGAACCTTGAAAGCCAGGCCGGCAAAGGGCGCTTCTTTACTCGTTTCCCGGGTTTCTTCCTGGTTGGTTTTGGGATTAACTCCGGTGACGGCCGGCCGATCCAAAGGAGACGGCAGATAGTCGACAATGGCGTCAAGGAGCGGCTGGACGCCTTTATTTCTTAAAGAGGTCCCTGTGTAGGTGGGAACAAGCTGATAGTTGACGACTGCTTGGCGGAGCCCGGCCTGAAGCTCATCAAGGTTCAACTCTTGACCATTAAGGTATTTTTCCAGGAGCGCTTCGTCGGTTTCGGCGATTTGCTCAATGAGTTCGTGACGGTATTTTTTGACGAGCTCCGGATCAAGGCCTTCCGGAATTTTTTTGACAACATTAAACTTGGCCCCGAGCTCATCGCCTTCCCAGATGTAGGCTTCTTCCTTCAAGAGGTCATAGACTCCTTTGAAAGTATTTTCTACCCCGATGGGCAATACCCGCACTGCCGGTTTGACCCCCAGACGATCTTTGATTGCCTCCAAAGTTTTATAGAAATTGGCACCAAGCTTGTCGATTTTGTTGACGAAAATGATTCTGGGGACTTTGTATTTGTCGGCCTGCCTCCAGACGGTTTCGGTCTGGGACTGGACGGTTTCTTCAGCGTCGAGGATGGTTACGGCGCCATCGAGGACACGAAGAGAGCGCTCGACCTCGGCGGTGAAGTCGACGTGGCCGGGAGTGTCGATGATGTTCACCCGGTGATCTTTCCAGAAAGTGGTGGTCGCCGCTGATACTATTGTTATCCCCCGCTCGCGCTCCTGGGGCATCCAGTCCATCTGGGTTGTTCCGGCGTCAATGTCCCCGATTTTGTAGGTCTTGCCCGTGTAGAAGAGGATTCTCTCCGTGGTTGTGGTCTTACCGGCGTCGATATGGGCAATGATGCCGATGTTACGGATTTTGTCGAGCGGATAGTCGCGGTTTTTAGTTTGATCAGCCATAAAAAAGATCAAAAATTAAATATCAAATATCAAATCTACATGTAAAATATCAAATATTTGATATTTGAGTTGTATTTTTGATCTTTAACTTTTGAGATTTGATATTGATCAAAAGTGCCGGAACTTCGCGGCACAAAGGGATTATACAATATTCCGCTTTAATATAAAGAGGGAGGGTAATTTAAAATAAGATTGCAGTTGACAGCCAGGCTGAGAGAAGAAAAATTAAGATTATAGGGATAAAAATTATTATAAGAGTGATAATACCTGTATTTATGGCTCTGTTTGTAATCTTTGATTTATAGCGCAGGTATGACAAAACGGATAGTGAAAGTGGTATCGCAATAAATATGAACGTTTACGAAAAAATTCGAACCTTTTTTAAAAATTAATTACGTCTTGCGTCAGCTCCTCGCTCACCCGCCGTTGGCGGGTTCGCTTCGTCGCTGTTCGCGTTCTGCGCGGCGCCTTTACACTGAGCAGTTCGATAAACTCACTGTAAACTTGCCGAATGTGCCCACCCGCCGTGCCTCCGCTCATTTTTTGCGCGCGCGATTTTTTGGGAACTCCGTTCCCATATAATACCACAAACTGAATCGGCCAAAATGGTGGAAATTGGCCGATTCCAAGCTGGAAACTTCCGGTTCCACCACAATTTTGGTTCTCGCCAAGCCAAACGGAAAAACGGAATGAAAGTTTTTCCGGCGGAAACCACCGGTTTTTCTTTTCCCGCCCCTCGTGAGATACTTTGCTATTGTAGAAGTGTACAAAACTACAATACCAAAGTTTAAATAGTTTTTCTGTATTCCGTATCAGCCCACCCGCCCGATTAATTGTTGGCGGCGACCCCATTCATCGCGCGCTGGGCGCCCTAGGAGGCGCCTGCGACGAAAGTTTTTCTGGTTTAATAGTTTGGTACAGCGCGTCCCTCGCCGTCCACGCGGGACGGCTTATCTTTAGAACTGACTTTAAGGCTCGCGCGTTCTGGGGTATCCGCTTTTTCGCCCCCGCCTTCTTTATTTGTACCCCTTCCTGTTTTAATGGGGCTCCGGCGACAGCGCTTAAGGAAAAAAATATTTAGTCGCCGTCGCGAGGATTCCCGATGGGCTCGCCCCGCGTTTTCTTTCCCTTTAAGGTTTATCAAGCGGGGCTCGCGTTAGTCGGGAACGCTCTTTGAAAGGCTGTACTCTCTCGATGGCTATCTGCCGCGTTCCCTCCTTTTTTAGCTTTGTGATCCCAACGGGGCGGGGGCGGCGAAGCCGCCAATGAGAAGAAAGTTATTTAGCCGGAGTTTTAAATTTCCGGTTGGCGTCATATACATAATTTCTGTTTTGGCTCATGACTTCATAGTGATATTCTGTATCCGGTTTGAGATTTTCAAGAACAAATTCATGCTTGCTGGTTCTTTTGTCTGTCTGGTTTTCAAATTCATAAATTCCATCGTCATAACCCCAGTTGACTTTGCCGTTTGCCGGATGGTTTGTCGTCCAGGAAACCAAAACTTTTGTAGGAGAAAGAGCGACCGCAGTAACGTTAGATATTTTTGTGGGTTCCGGTACGAATAGATAACCTATTTTAATAATCACGGTTCCGACTCCGTGTGAAATATCGTCTGTCCTTTCTCCGATGGCAAAGGCAATATTTGCTATTCCGCTCTTCGTGCTATTAACTCCTTTTTTGGTGACGCTTGCGATTGCTGAACCTGTATTCTTTGCAATTGTAGTTGCGCCAGTGACCACAGAATTAGTTGCACTAGCAATCGTCTTTCCGGCGGTAGTCGCGTTAGACGCGATATTTTGAGCTATGCTTGAGGTTGTTGATGCAATTGAGCTTGCAATATTTCCGATTGTTGACGTGGTGTTATGTGCAATCGTAGCAGTGGAAGTTGCCAACGTATTTGTGGCGCTAGCAATGAAGTTAGCTGTCGTTGAAACTCCATTTCCTATTCCCGTCAAAATTGTCTTGGCCACTCCTGGGGCATTATTAGCTAACTGGTTATATCCATCTCCGATTGCCTTTCCAGTGTCACCAATTCCCTGACCAATTGATGCTAATAAGTTTCCAGTGCCTTGAGCAAGTGATGAAATTCCTTGCCCTATCTTTTCTCCTGCAAACGCCAGCCCTTGACCAACTGCATTAGCTCCGTTTCCTATCCCTTGCCCCACATAGGCAAGTACTGATTGTGTACCATTATACAATACTGCAAGAGTGTTACTTGTAGCCTTGCCAACAAAAGCCAGTGCTTGTCCGGTCTTATCTCCGACAAAGGCTAATGCTTTTCCTGTAGTATTAAATGCAAATCTTACTCCCTGTCCGATTCCGTTAAATACACTACTAATAATATTTCCTGTCGTATTAAGAATGTTTTTGGAAGTTTGCGAAATTTGCTCTCCGGCTTTTTCAAGTGCGCTTGGCTCAACGGGTTTAGTAATCTCTAGCTCTTCTTTGACTTTTTCCTGTTCTTCTGGTTTTAATGGTTTGATTTCCTCCTCAATGACTTCCCTTTCTTCTGGTGTAGTTATTTGGGCAAGCG
>Ga0209542_10005665_pt1 | contig 24793 bp, 29 predicted proteins | sample RifCSPhighO2_01_FD_184028 | JGI IMG/M metagenome (GOLD analysis project Ga0209542, IMG submission 184028) | Soil microbial communities from Rifle, Colorado - Rifle CSP2_plank highO2_0.1 (SPAdes) (version 2) | ecosystem: Environmental > Terrestrial > Deep subsurface > Rock core/Sediment ...
TAAATTTTATGCTACACTTAAAGGAATGCGAATGGAGATACGGAAAGAAGAAAGAACAGTTGTGCAAAGAGCTTATAGTTTTACTGAAAAAGTATCGTTTTGTTAGAATTTCCTAGTCTAGAGCCTATGGTAATATCAACTCAAAGAAATAAAATAATCCTCAACCCCGCGATTGTAATACCAGCAAAACCCCAATTTAACCTCGGGGGTTGGAAAGGATTGTCGGGGATGGCAGAATTGAACTGCCGCCTCACGGTCCCGAACCGTGTATTCTACCGCTGAACTAATCCCCGTCATTGTTTACCCGTTCCTGCTTTGCGCTCAATACCTGACCTTTCTACTACTTTTTTGTGCGAGAAAATACTCTTGCGCTCCTTCCCTTTTGGAGCGGCGACTGGCGCCTCTTTCTGTTTTTGCCCTTCAATTTTTTTATGCTCCACAGCTTGCCGTTCTTTCTCCTCTACCTGTTCTTGTTTCTCTCTCTTCTTCTCTTCAACCACTTTTTTCTCTTCTGTTTTTACCATATCATGAAACCTGCTGCGTAGCGTCTCTATGCTGGCTTCATCCTGCTTTTTGTACGTCTCCTCAATTTTCTGTGTATCAAGAGGAGTGAAACTGGCTTTTTTCTCTCGTTCCCTCATTTCTTTTTGTGTCTCTTGCGGCGCAGGAGATACCCCTGCTTCATTTCCCAGCAGTTGATCAAGCGCCCCCTGCACTATGCTTTTACCGGCTGAAGCGCTTGATTTGACAGTGGATTTCCCAAGTTCCAAAGCCTCCTCAAACGCATCTCTCACGATTGAACCTTTTTTCATATTCCCATCATGGCTCGCGCCCGCGCTGACAGCCTATCCATGCTCCACGGCGGGTCAAACACTAACTCTACATGCACGTTTTTCACTCCTTCTATTGCCCCAACTTTTTCCTTCACTTCTTTTTCGATCGTGGGAAAAAGCGGACAGCCAATAGTTGTAAGCGTCATTTTGATAAAAACATCTCCTTCTTTGCAAACAATATCATATATAAGTCCCAAATCAGCGATCGAAATAAAAAGCTCCGGATCCATTACTCCCTCAAGCCTCTTCATCACTTGTTTTTTTAAAGATGTCATATACCACGTCAATCCGACTAATTACAACCAATTGTAACCAGTTCAACTAATTATACCAAGGTGGTGTATAATGGTCTTTATGGCACTTTTTGAAAGAAGCGAAAAAAAACACCATAGAGTCAGATTTGTCCCGCTTGGCGGCATCACCGGCGTCACCAAAAACATGTACGTGTACGAACTGTATGAAGGAAACACTCTCACCGACATCCTCATCGTCGATTGCGGCATTGGATTTTCCAAGGAAAAAGAACTTGGTGTCGATTTTGTCATCCCTGACATTTCCTATTTGAAGGATAAAAGAGATAAAATACGCGCAGTCGTCTTCACACACGGACATGAGGATCATATCACTGCGCTTCGCTTTCACTTCGAGGCTTTGGGGAAACCACCACTGTATGCCTCGACCCTCACCGCCTCACTTATTGAGGAAAAAGCAAAGGAGTTTGGCTTAGGGATATCGGTAAACCGCATAACATATAGAAAAAAGTATACACTTGGATCTTTTGGAGTGGAGTTTCTTGAACTCACCCATTCCATCCCTGATACAACTCATATTGTCATCACGACTCCTCTCGGTGTTTTTTACCATGGATCAGATTTCAAATTCGACCTTACCCCGCCTTATGGCAACCCTCCTGATCTTTACGGCATTGCGCAGGCAGGCGAGCGGGGAGTGCTTTGTCTTCTTTCTGACTGTTTGGGTGCTGAAAACAAAGGTTTTACCGAATCGGAAAAGATTGTCGGAAATACGTTTGATGAAGAAATGAAAAAAACAAAAGGCGCCTTTTACATGACGACATTTTCCTCCAATATCTCCCGCATTCACCAATGCATAGAAACAGCAATCAAATACAATCGCAAAATCTGCTTTATTGGCAGGTCCATGAAAACCAATACGCTTCTTGCGCAGCGCATCAAATATCTGCCTATACCACATAAACAACTGGCGAAGGAAGAAGACCTGCAACGATACGCCCCCTCAAAACTCTGCATCATCATCGCTGGTTCTCAAGGACAGTATGACTCGGCACTTTCAAAGCTTGCAAACCGAGAAAATCCCCATATTTCTGTCAAAAGAGGTGATCGTGTCGTGTTTTCATCAGACCCGATTCCAGGGTATGAAAACGAAGTCTATGACCTTATTGAGCGCTTGTCGCGCGCCGGGGCATCAGTCGTCTACTCTGATATACATGGAGAGCTTCATGCCTCGGGACACGGAAACCAGGAGGATTTGAAGCTCCTCATGCGACTTACCAAACCGCGATGCCTCATCCCCATCGGCGGCACTGTACGGCATCAACTGCAATACCTCGAGCTTGCAAAAGAAATAGGGCATGGTGAAAAAGACGTATTTCTCCTTGATGAGACTGATACGGTATGGTTTGAAAGAGGAAAAACGTATCGGGGTGACAAAGTTCCCTCGAAAAACATATTTGTTGACGCGTATGGCGTCGGGGACGTGGGCAACGTAGTCCTTCGCGATAGGCAAACGCTTTCGCAGGAGGGAATGGTGGCGGTGGTTTTGATCCTTGATGCGGAATATCGCACCATTACTGCCCCTCAATATATTTCTTATGGTTTTATCGGCAAAGCAGACCGACAGGGTATTTTCTCAAAATCAGAAAACGTTATCGGTAAGATTCTTGAACGGAGAAAACATGAGGGCCTCGAAAGTATGCGATCTTTTATGATCAAGGAACTTGAAACTTTCTTTTGTAGAGAAACCGGCCGCAAACCCCTCGTGGCAGTAGAGATAATACAGGTTTAATTTTTTAATACTCCCTTCGTCCTTCAAGAGCTCGCTCGATGGTCATATAGTCCGCGTACTCGAGATCAGCGCCTATTGGAAGTCCATATGCCAAACGAGTAATTTTTAATTTTGCATTTTGACTCCTCGACTCCGGCGAAGGAAAATTTGCCTCCCATCGAGGCAAGCTTTTTAATTTATTTTTAATATACATTGCCGTTGCCTCGCCCTCGAGTGTCGGATTGGTCGCCAATATGATCTCCGATAGCGCATCACCCATCTTTTCTACTCGCATGATAAGTTCGCCCACGCGAATATCATCAGGCCCCACGTAGTTTAAAGGGTCAATTTTGCCATGCAGCACATGATACACACCCTTGTATTTATTTCCCATTTCAAACGACAGAAGATCAAGTACGTCCTCAACGACGGCGATCGTTGACTTGTTTCTTTTTTCGTCCGCACAAATAGAACATATATCCTCTTCAGAGAGATTAAAACATGTCTTACACAACAGGGAGGTTCGTTTAAGATTTCTTAATGTATCGGCAAATCCCTCAAGATCATCTTGCGGAATTTTGAGCAAGAAAAAAGCAAGTCGCTTGGCGGTTTTGGGGCCAATACTTGGGAATTTTTCAAAAAACTCAATTGTTTTTCGTAAAGATCTGGGCAATGAATCCATAAACTATGTAAGTTCTTGTGCGATAAGTGATGCAATAGATATCTCATGAAGTTTTCCAAATGCCTCCTTTTTTTTCAAGGGGATCGTGTTAGTGGTGAAAAATCGAGAGATGGGGGAGTGCTCTAGTCGAGAAGGCGCATCCTCGGTAAAATCATGATGTACCACTGCCGCAAGCACCTCGCGCGCTCCCTTTTCCATACACATATTCGCGGCATTTATCAGCGTGCCGCCTGACGTCACAATATCATCGATGATGATAGCGATCTTGCCCGAAATCTCCCCGTACAAATTCAGTGACTGCGAGTGATGTACGATATTCATGTTTCTTTTTTTCTCAATCACTGCGAGATTGAAATCAGACGAGTCAAAAAAATGCTCTCCAAAAATCCGAGCTCGCTCAATACCGCCCTGATCCGGAGAAACAATAGAAACATGCGCGGTATCTTTTTCTCTCACGTGATCCTGTACTGCACGTGAAAGAAGTGGAAGCACTGATAGATTTTTAAATGGTATGCCAAAAACTCCCTCTGTCGCCTCATCATGGAGGTCAACCGTGTAAATCTTATCAAAACCAATCGTCTCCAAAAATCTAATGACGACATTTGCCGACACTGCCTCACCCGATCGATGTTCTCTGTTTTGGCGGCCGTATCCGAAATAGGGGAGAATACCAATGATTTTTTTTGCCTCACCTCTTTTGAGTGCGTCACAAAAGAAAAATAACTCCATCAAGCGCGTATCTGTCGGGTTTGATGTCGGCTGAATGACAGCACAAACCCCATCTTTTACTTTTTCGTTTATTCTCACTCGCACCTCTGAATCGCCAAAACGAACTACTTCACTTTTTGCTATAGGAAATCCTAAAATTTGTGCAATTTCGCTTACCAATTTTGGATGCGCCGACCCTGTAAATAATTTCATTTTTTGAACCAACATACCAATTTAACCAATTGTAACTAACTTGACTGATTCAACTAACTTTGACTAATTTCCATGAGTTTTCGTGCCGCAAGCTCCTGCGTTTTTTTGACTGCTTCGTTGATCGCGTGTGTCACCCTATTTTCAACGACACCATCTATCATCACTTCTCTCACTTCTTGATCTCCCCGCACCGTCACTTTCACGCCATCTTTTTCGACGACAACTTCTTCTTTTTTGAGCATGTCGCGCATATGATGAGCTTGCGATTGCATCTTGTGTAAATCTCCAAAAGCCTTCAGTGGATTAAACATACCGACACCTCCTTTTTTTGATTATACACCATGTATATACTCAACGACTGCTACTTCAAGCGGCAAGGACTCGATAGGGGAGTACCGCATAGTACTGTACGCCTCTTGAAAAAGTTTGATCAGGCGAGTAATATCCTTAAGAGTCAATGCATATTCATGCACATCCTCCATCTCAATCTTATTTTTTTTCAGAAGCTGCGCATGAAGTTCGTCAAGTGCAGATTCAATCAGCACTTTGCAACTGCCTCCTCTTGAGTCAAAATGCTCAATAAATGATACAGTAGCATGTACATCCTTTTTTTCCAAAAACTTCATAAAGCCCTGTATCTCATCGGTCAAACCAATGATCTTTTTTGCTGTCTCAAGGGTAACTTTTTTATCAGTTTTTTCGGTCTTTTTGAGTGTATACACCATTTCCTCAAAGAGTTTTGCGCCATCTCGAAAAGAATGGTCGGCATGACGAGCAATCATCTCAAAAACCGGGCCTTTTACCTCAATATGCTCTCTTGCCGCAATACGTGAAAGCATCCCGATGATCTCTTTCTCTTTTGCCTTATGGAAGTGGAAGCGAATACAGCGGGAAATCACGGTCTTGGGAAGACTTTCTGCCTCCGTCGTAGCCAGGATAAAGATCGTTGATGGCGGAGGCTCCTCAAGGGTCTTGAGAAGGGCGTTGAACGATTCATGCGTCAACATGTGCACCTCGTCAATGATGTAAACTTTGTGCCGAGTATAAAGTGGCGCAAATTTCACCCGTGAAATCAAATCGCGCACATCATCAATTTTTCTGTTTGAGGCAGCGTCAATCTCCACCACATCAGGATGAGAGCCTTTGGTGATCGCAACACAAAATGAGCATGTATTGCATGGTTCAATACTTCCTTTTTTTTTCGAAAATAGGGTCTGTTCGCAGTTGACGACTTTTGCGATCAGACGAGCACACGATGTTTTTCCGGTTCCTTTGGGACCGGTGAAAAGGAGAGCGTGAGGAACCACACCGTAAGCAAGAACATGCGTCAGTTTTTCCCGCACTTCCTTATTGTCTATTTCGCTTAATTTTTGAGGTCTGTAGGTGAGATAAAACATGTTTTTACAAAATGGTTTCTATGCCATGGCGTATTAAATCAACAATCATGTCTTCTACCTTTCTTTCGCGCTCCGCCGCCAAAAGCACTGCCTGGGGATAGCAAATCACGATTTCTCCAAGTAAACGATCGTTTACTTTATCATACGGAAAAGAAAGCACGGGAAGGGCTTCCTGCTCTTTCTTGTAAGTCACAGCAATATGCTTCATTTTCCGCCTTCCCACAAAAACGATATTTAGATCCTGCGAAGAAGAGTCATCTTCCAAAGCCATTAAGAATTCTTTCGTTTTTTCTTTCAGGCGATCTTTATCTATCTTATATCGTGAATCTGAAAATATATGTATCATTATTTGTAATTACTATACCTTCTTTTTGCGCGCTTTTTAAATTTTTCTTTGAGTTTTTCTTTTTTCAAAAGGTTTGGTTTCTTGAAGAATAATTTTTTGTTTACGTCATAGACAATATCCTCGCCTTTATACAGTCGGGTGAATTTTTTAAAAACTGTTTCTTTTGTGTCTCCCTTTTTTTTCACCACTACGATCATAGGTGTAAAACACCTCCTCTACAATATAGTATACCATGAAAATAGTTACAATGCCTGAACTATCTGTACGACCTCATGGAGAGAAAGCATGGTGGGAGTAACACGGGGGTTTTTGGAGGAACCGTTTAAGATCATACAACCTGATACGTGATAAAACCACGTGGCACGAAGATCTTTTTTTTTGAGTATTTCATAGAGTTTCGATAAATCCTTATAGACACCGGGTGAATCGGGGGAAAGTTTGATGCGCAAATGTCCTTTCTTGGAGGTTTTCCTGATCGTCAAAGCAAACCCTTTTTTCTGGGCGAGCCGCGCTGATTCTTCGTTCTCTGATAAAAGAGCAATGGTCTTGCCCCATTTTGTCTCAAATACGAGACCTTTTTCTATTTCGTGCTCCGCATGTACTTTGTTCACAAAAGATCGCAAAATCGCGTCACATAGTATATCTGTTTTCTCGCTCAATATGTGGTCGTCTGCAAGCTCGGCGCGTAAACCATCAAGGAGCGAATCGAGAAGAAACGTATAAATATCAGCGTCAGGATGAGGCAGAAATACATCCCTGAAATGATCGGTATCGTTGATGACGATCAGCATACGCTCAAGCGGATGCATAAGAGAAGGTTTTATGTGTTTTTTTTCCTTGAGAAACGCATAGACATTTTTTGCCGCGCAGGTATCATCATTGGTTTGATGATGATCAAATTTTCCAAAACCCGTATCAACATGAATAATTTCAAGATGCTCATCGGGAGATTTTCCCTCAAGTGTCTCTCCTGCCGGCACAAATACGACACGAGCCCCACGCCACCCTGGTAAAAACCGCCGAATAAGCCAAATACTTGAAAGCGCGTCTGTATCAGGAGCTATGTGTGTGACGATCGTTTTCATAGAAATCGTGGATAAAGGATACAACTTCGCTGGGCGACATGAGTCGTTCTTTCTTTTCTCCTCGTATTTTTACTTCTACATTTTTTTTGGTCCTATCTGATACGACAAGTCGCACTGGAATACCGATAAGATCAGCGGTCGCTAGTTTCTCCCCGCCGCGCACACGTTCACGATCATCAAAGAGAACTGAAATTGAGGAGGCAATAAGCGTCCGCTCAACAAGCGCTGCGTAGGAGGTGGTTTCACGACCCAGATCAATGAGATGACAGTGAAAAGGTGTCACTTGTGTGGGCCATTTAAGCCCCTGTGCATCGTGAAAAATTTCAGCAATTGTACCCATTAGCCGTGTCGTCCCTATGCCATAGCAGCCCATGAAAACCTGTTTTTGCTCACCCTTTTGATCGCGATAAAAGAGACCAAAAGCATCTGAAAAACGAGTGCCCAGATCAAAAATATTTCCCACCTCTATCGCGCCCCCTTCCTGAAGCTTTCCCTCACCACATCGCATGCAATCTCCCTGTTTTTTCTTGACAATTTCGCTATTTTGAGCAAAATGACAACTATCACAGTAAACTAGATCAACTTCCCCCGCTGGAGTAAGGATGTTAAACTCATGAGAGTATTTTTTGGTGAAAGCTCCACCTGACGCCTCGGTGATTTTGACATCGGTGAGACCACAACGAGCAAAAATGGTGAGATATGCTTTTGTCACGGTCGCATAAAAAGACGCAAAATCTTCATGATTTACATGGAAAGAGTATAAGTCCTTCATACCAAACTCGCGACCGCGCAAAATACCCGATTTTGGCCGAGGCTCGTCGCGAAACTTCTGACTGATGTGATAGAGATAGAGAGGCAAATCACGATAACTTGAGACATATTTTTTTGCAAGAGGCGTCACTATTTCCTCATGGGTAGGGGATAAACCATACTCTTGACCATGTCGACTTTTTGTCTTGAAAAACACATCAACGGTATCCCATCTGTCGGTCTTGTCCCAGAGAGCTTTTGGATGAAGGGAAGGCATGAGAATTTCTTGACCGCCAATTGCATCCATTTCCTCACGAATGATTGTTTCAATGCGAGATACTACTCGTTTCCCGAGGGGCAACAGTGTGAAAATCCCGCTTGCCACCTGATCGATATACCCAGCCCGCGTCAACAATTCATGATTAATAGAGTCGTACGTGCGGGAAATCTCTGCGGTACTTTTACCCAAAAAGTGTGAATAGCGCATATTTTTATTTCTGTTTATACCCAAGCGCATCAAGTACTTTCCCCACTGTTTCAAGCTGGCCTGATGAATAGGTATCGATACACAAATGATAATAATCGGGGTTGAGAAAATCGTGATCACCATACAATCTTCTCCATTTTTTGAAATTTTCTTCCTCCCGTTTTTTAATGACTTTTTTCGCCTCTTTGACCGGTATGCCATCTCTATTGACGATCCGATCAATACGAAGCGCCTCATTGGAACATGTCAGCAAAATCTTCAGCGTTTTTTTGAGATCTTTTGCGAGAAATCCGGCAAGCCAGGACTCAATGACCCATTTTTTTTCCCGTTTAAACGTCTCTCTTACTTTTCTTTCTATTTCGCGGTCAAAATCATCCGAAACAAGAGTTGCCACTGGAAAGACGTTTTCCTTCGTATGCTCCCTGACAAATTGACCGATGGATTTGAATTTGAAGCCATACGGCTCAAGATAGGGTTTGAGATTGTTAAAAAGGGTCGTCGTCCCGACTGCAATTCCTCCGGAAATGGCAATATTATCGTATGCAAATTGCATAAAGGTTGTTTCAAAAGGTTTTTATAATATCATTAATGGTTACTAGTATAATCAATGAAATGAGAATAATAAAGCCCGTAAGGTTCAGACGTTGTTCGACGATAGGACGTATTTTTTTCTTGGTCACCCATTCGTAGATAATGAAGCTTAAACGTCCCCCATCAAGCGCCGGAAAAGGCAGAATATTAATAATTGCGAGATTAAACGAGAGAAGACCCAGAAGCTGCAAGACAGCGTTAGTACCAAACTTTGCCACTTTGGATGTAAGCTGGAAAATACCCACCGGACCTGCCACATCAACTGAAATTTTTTGAAAAGTTACTAATTTCACGACAATTTTTGCAAGTTCATTCACGATAAATGCCGTGATTCTTACTGACTCAACGAGCCCAAAAAAAGGAGCTTTAAACCAAGGATATTTTTTTTCTGCAAAAGAAGTCACTGCAACACCCAACGGCCCTTCATCCTTTGGAGGATTTGCCCGCGGCACTACCATGACTTCTTGCTGTTTCCCACCGCGCGAAATAGTAAATATAAGCTCACTCCCCACATAGTCTTTACTGACACCAATAAGCTCTTCCGTATTGGTGAGTTTTTTTAAAAAAATATTTTTTCCTTTTTCTCTTTTAAAAATCTCCACAATGACATCGTTCTTTTTGATTCCAGCACGCTCTGCAGGAGAACCTTTGATCACTTCAGAAACAGTAACTTTATAGGTAGGGACAGGAACGCCTTGCGTGAAAAGATATGAAATCACTACCCATCCAAGCAGAAAATTTGCCAATACTCCCGCGACAATAACAAAGAGTTTTGTGAAATGGGATTTCCCTGCAAATGTGCGTTTTTTGAGCGTTTCTGGAATAGGTTTTTTTGTCAGTTCTGCCTCTTCTTCTCCCAGAAGCTTCACAAAACCGCCAAAAGGGAGAAAATTAACACTATACATCGTTTCTCCTTTTTTTACTCCAAAAATTCGGGGGGGAAGACCAAAACCAAATTCTTCCACATAGATATTATTTTTTTTTGCAGCAATAAAATGACCAAATTCATGAACAAGAACGAGAACGCTTAGCATAATGAAAAAAATTAAAAAATCAACCATAGTGAAGATCGTTTAAATTTCTACACTTCCATGATTTCTACGCGTTTTTTTTCATGGATTTTTTCCAATTTTTCCGCGTATGTATGTGCTATTTTATCTACCTCTTTTTCAAGTCGAAATTTTTGGTCCTCGGATAGGTCTTTTTCTTCAAAATGTGTTTTTATTTTCTTGCGCGCCTCATCTCGAGCCGCCCGAAGTTGCATTTTTCCTTTCTCAATTTCTCCCGCAACTACCTTTAAGAGCTTCCTGCGCACTTCCTCAGATAAAGGAGGGAGGGCAACCTGTATTGTTTTGCCCTGCACCCGAGGAGTGATACCCAAAGGAGAGGCGGCGAGCGCCACTTCAACGTCTTTTACGGTTGACACATCAAATGGTGTGACAAGAAGTCCAAGAGGGCCATTTACCGCAATTGAGGCAAGCTCCATGAGCTTGAGCTTCATCTGGCCTTGATATGCATTCACGAGAATATGCTCAATGAGAGACGGGGAGACCTTGCCACTTCTCACATTCATGATCTCGCCCCGTGTATACTCAATTGTTTTTTGGAGTTTTTCTCCAAATGCGGTTAAAAGACTATGTTCGCTCAACATATAAAATTATAGTTCAAATCGAATAAATCTTCCAACAGCGATATTCTCTCCTATTTTCAGGATGTATTCCTTAAGAAGCGTCTCTATGGTTTTTTGGGGGTCTTTGATATAGGGTTGTCTCAAGAGTTCCTCTTTCCCATTTGGGTTCATTGAGGCAATATGAAGAGCTATTTCATGGCCAAGTTTCTCAAAATCTGCTGTTTTTGCCACAAAATCAGTTTCACATAAAAGCTCAAACAATATGCCCACCTTTTTGTTGTGGTGAATATAGGAGAACATACCACCTTGTTTCGTCGCTCGCGAAAGCTTGCTTTCTGCTTTTTCAATACCCCATTTCTGCAAAATTTTGATCGCCTCCTCTATATTGCCGCGGGACTGCTCAAGCGCCTTTTTGCAGAGTGTAAATGAAACGCTTGTTTTTTGACGAAGTAGTTTAAGTTGTTCTACAGGTATCATATGCCATATTTTTTAAGAAACTGCTTTTCTTCCTGCGCTATAACTCCCCAATAATTTTCCCAAAACATACGAAACGCTTGAGGAAGCATCGTCGTTTGCGGGAACTGGATACGTCACCATATCGGGATTGCAATTGGTGTCAACGACCGCAACGATGGGAGTACCACGAGTTCGTGCTTCCTTGAGTGCGGTTTCTTCCTGCTTGATATCAATAATGCAAAACACATCGGGAGCTTTTTTGAGTTTTTCTGTTCCCTCATACATATGAATCATGCGCGTGAGTTGTTTCTCGAGCTTTACACGTTCATGTTTGGGAAATTTATTCCAGGCGCCTTCTTCTTTTTCCTTTTTCAACTGCAAGAGTTTTTCTATATTTTTGGAAACTTTCTCGAAGTTGGTGAGAAATCCGCCGATCCACTTCGTAGTCACGAAATGCACTCCATGGGCTTTACAAAGCTCTTCAACAATAGTTTTGAGTTGCTTTTTGGTTGAAACAACCAATAATTCTTTTTGAGCTTTTCCTATATCTGCAAGATATTGAATAGCGCGGTCGAGAAGATCTGCGGTTTTGAAAAGATCGATGAGCGCCACTCCTTTTTCAACGCCGTAGATGTATTTTTTGAAACGAGGATGCAGCCGCTCTTTTTTGTGTCCAAAATGGAGACCGTGTTGCATCAGTTCTTCAGGATCGCTTTTTTTCATAGAAATAATTTTCCTTCAAGATTTACAGTATACCAGCTCACGGGGCTTTTTTCAACGACTTCTTGCTGGAGAAGAAACAACAAAGTTCTCAACATCTTCTGCTAAATACTCTAAATCTTTTTTGACATGATAATGCCACTCCTCCTTGATCCCCCAGTCAATATCGTCCTTACTCAAAATCTTATACAATTTTTCTCCCCCGGGCAGCTGCACTACCGGCTTCCCATGATTTTTACTTTGTGTGTCGTCAATCACCCCGATAAAAACAAATTCTTCATTGTTAATTCTTAATTTCGTGCCGGATGCAACGGATAATCCTTCTTGTAGCGCAAGCTCGCGAACTTTTATCAAAATTCTTTCCCCGTTCTCCAAAAGAGTATCCCTTGTTTCATACTCTTTGACTTCACGGGGCGTATACGGTTTTGACTGTTCTTCCAAAACCGTTGTTTTTGGTTTTTCTACATGAAGCGGTCTGGGAACGCGGGGTGAAAGATACCCGATTTCTTTGGGGGTAAGAGGTTTAATATGAGCTTCTTTTAATTTTTCATCAAAAAGGTGGAAGTAATCGGCAATTGCCTTGATTCTTTCTTCATCATTCGGGCTCGTCTGATCAATGTGTTCTCTCACCATTTGCTGAAGCCAAACCGTTAAGTTTTTTTCTCCGTTTTGAGCAAATCCCTCAATCCATTTGGATACAATTTCAGCGGTAATAGTGCTGGCGCCTGACTTCAGTTTCAACATTTGGCCTCCTGGGAACTGCGATATATCGGTGATGTCGGTAACATATCCCTTGACCACAATATTACCTTCATCGTCAATATCTTCATAGATCGCTGTATTGGCCATATGCTTCTCGTTGAACTGGCTGCCGTGAATATAGGAATCTTGTATAGCCCGTATTGCCCCGGCAAAACGATAGAGAAAACCATGTCGAGCATCAGCTGGATTTTCTATCAATGTGTCCTCTGCTATTTTGATGCTGCCGTCTGTCAGTACTTCTCTCTCGTTTTCAAGTAAATCAACTCTTTGATAATAGGGCGCAAGATCAGTTTTATCAATGAGCGGTAGATTGCCTTCTTCTTTCAGGAGCTTGGCAAGCATAAACTCATAGAGTTCGGGATTTTCCTTCGTCATCTCAAAATAATTCGTGGGAACACGAGCAAACTCTCGGTCAAGCCGCTCGTCGGTGATGGGAATATTGCTTGTTGCGGCTACCTGAAATCCCGGAAGCACGGGACGCCGTGCAAAACGACTGAAGGGTCTTCCGACTTTTGCTTGCCGAATATCCTTGATCGGCCCCAACACACGATCGATATTCAATTGCGAGATTTCATCAAGTGAGACCATTCGACCATGAGCTACAATTGGTTTTTCTGCTAATGAATGTTCATACCCTGTTGCCCCTTCTGTGACGGTACCTTTATAATCATACGCTCCCTCACTCGATTTGATATCTCGAATAAAAATCAATCCTTCTTCACTCAAACCCGGGTGACAGGGAATTCTAATTGCGTCGACTCCAGTTCGCTCTTTCGCCACCGCATCTATCTGCGTTGTCTTGCCTGTGCCTGGCGGACCAATAAGGAGCGGGGCTTTACCCGTATGTTCAATATTATCATTGATTTTTTCATGAATTTCTCGGCGTGAAGGCAGCCATACAAAGCCTGCGTCGGCCTCTTTTTTGTACCTCGCTAATGTTCTATACATCAAGAATGCCATCACATCGGTGTTTTCTCCTGTGAGTTCGTATCCTTCAAGTTTGATGATCTTTCTTTCATAGTCTTCGAGTTCTTTGAGCCTTCGATGCTGGTATTCTAATTTGGCTTTGGCGGCTTTTACCGCAATCGAGCTTTTCACTCTTTGCAGATTTAAATCCTGTTTAAGTGCTGCGTATTTATCCCTCGCGTCCGAAATGGAGCTTTCGATTTCACCCAATTGCTTTCCAAGCTTTGAAAGACGATATCCTGTGATATCGGTCCGCGCCTCGCCGTATTTCTCCAAAAAAATTTGGCGCGCCTCCTCATCGCTCCACAACTGTTGAAATTCGGTGATAAAATAGGGATCGGGAGTGATTTTCTCTTCAGGAGGTTTTCCTTTTTCCGCGCGGTTTTCTAAGCTATATACAACCATGTTTTCGTAAATTCGAAGCGCCTTTCCTTCGGGAGATATATCCTGAAGCACGGTTTTAATCTCATGAGCTGCTTTTTCGTCAGCGCCCTGCTGTTCCAAGATATGACTCATTTTGACGAATCGTTCAATGGCGCGTGTTTTTCGCTCTTGGCGCAATTGGGCACCAGCAGTTCCCATTGTTGGAGAAATTTGTTCACTTTCTTCCATATTGTTATTTTACTTTAGTCACATTAAATTTGCGCAGTATTTCTTCAATCAATTGCTCCGCATCTTCACGGGCTTTATCCGGAAAAAGTTTAATTGCTTGCAAAACAATATACTTTGCCGTTGCCACGGTCAGCTCATCAAGATTTGAAACAATCTCTCCGAAACTCTTGGGCGGATTGTGCATCACGACCGGAACGCTTACCGCAGATTCGGTAAGACCTATCCCCACTACTACCACTCTGAGCTTTGACATTTCTTCTGCCCACGCTCTCATTTCCGCCTCCTTATTCACATAGCCCCCATCGGAATACGCGATAACTATCCGCATGCGATGATCTTCGCTTCCCTGACGCACCATTTCCTCCTTTTCTTCTTTGATCTTTTGATAGACGTGTTTGATAGCTGTTACATCGCCATTGCCAGAACCCGCCTCACCGAGACTATGCCACATGTTGACCTTATCTTGGACGGCAAAGCGTGATGAGAGAGGTTTGTCTACATCGATGTCTTCGGGACTATCGCCCCGAAATGAAATTCCCATGGTGCGGACATCAAGTGCTTTATCTGAAGAAAGATGCGCTTTTTGAAGCTCGCGGTCAAAACGATAAAGTGAGGAAAAAAGCAGATATTCAAATCGGCGCTGCATTTTCCATAGAGATTTGCCTTCTTTACTCTCTTCAAAAAACATCGACCCTGATTTGTCCCCAATGATATATACGTCCATACCATTCAGCAGTTTTTCTTCTTTTATTTCAGTCGCGGGCTTATCCCGCGACATTGGATCTGGATCTCCCGCCTGCATCCCGATATAATGATTGATGATATGGGAAATATTTTCCCCTCCCTCCCTTCGTCTGACAGGCCCGGAATAGGCAGGAAGTTCTTTTTTTCGCGACTCAGCAATTGCATCAAATAATTGTTTCAATACATCTACGACTAATTCACCGTTTGAAAGCCGAGCAGACTCTGCTTCTTTTATTTCCTCCAGGATAGCACGAGCTTCTTTGACTTCTATCCCAGCAGCCTGCGCAAGTTGGCGTTCCTCTGGCGTGTAGCTTAGCTTTTCCGCATGCTCGGCTAATTTTTTCCGCAACTCCTCCAACTCCTCATCTGAAGGTCTTATAGCCTGTTGTCCTCCGTAATCACCAGGAGCTGCTGACCCACCGACATTGTCTTCATCTTTTTTCAAATTTGGATCCCCTGGAGGAGTGGCGTCCATACGCACCCATTCTTTTTTCACCTCATCCCACACCTCGCTCCACCCATGTCCCGTGCCGGAGTTTATGCTTGAAGCACCATTTGCATCCTTTCCTTTGACACTGTGGCCGATAACATGTCGGACAGGAATACCAGAATTAGCACAAAGAGCCGCAAAATAGGTATTGGCGACATCGCAATCGGCTTTTTTTATTTCATCCACCGCGCCTGCAAAGCCCTTCGGATGCGTGTTATAGAAAGTATTATAGTATTCGCTTTCTATGCGGTCTTTTGGCGCAAGATATGAGAGATGACTTCTTGTGTAAGATGCGAGGGCGCGCGCTTTGGCAATATTTCCTTGTTTTTTATTTTTTATTTCTTCCAATGTATTGTCCGTTTCTTTGGAAAATTCAGCGGGTATTTCAGGAACATGAACGGTTTTTGGGTCGGACGTGATTTTTTTTTCAGGGTGGGGCGCTAGTAAAACTTTTATCTCGCATGCTCCGTCTCCTTCTATAAAAATAACAATATCTCCGTTTTGGTCTTGCTGTGTCAAACAGGGTCTTTCACCTGCTTCAACATGATATAAACCATGCGTGTATGGAACAGGCAGAGTTATCCACGAGCCTGCAGATATTTGCGCGCTCAAAGTCAGGTCTATCGGTCCCTTTTTGTGATCTGTGTTTCCCGAAAGAGAGATTTTCTCTGCCTCGCGATACACATATTCATCCTCTACCCATACATTTCTTGTGCCGTCCCACTTTGAGAACGACTGCTCTTTATAATACCCACCCCACGCAGGATAAATTGACCAAATCGCAGGAACGCGTTCGCCCTCTTTAAGCCGTTCCATAGGATCAACCCCAGGCTTTGATTCGTTTCTTCTCTGTGGTGGACGGGTCAAGGCTTTCTTCAGTTCTTCTTCGCGCCACATGCGAATATCATCATCCATTTCTTTGCCTTCGCGTTTGTCAAATGCCCGCATACCAAGTAAATAATCAGTCAACCGCGTTTCTATGCGATTGAATTTTATTTGCCAAGAAGTCTCTCCCGAAAAAAGCACCTCCAAATCACCTTCCTTCTGCAGTTCGGCTATTTTCTCGCGCGTTATCGCAAAATGCGATTCGTAAGGTTTTGCCTCTATGTCAGCAAGCAAACCCAGATATAAATCAGCCACCCGAGGAGAAAATTGTGGTATTTGATCTTTCAGGAGCTCAAGCGCAGCTTTCATGCGCTGTTGTTTTTCTTCTGGCGGATTTGGCAACTTGTTTATAGTGGTTATTCCTTCCACAAGTTCATGAAAACTGCCAAAAGGAACATCTCGTAGTTTTTTGCGAAAATCTTGTATAGATTTGACACTTTCAAGCGCGGCTGAAGCGTCTTCATAACTTTCTCCCAAAAGGACTTTCTCATGCATGCTTTCTAAAACATTTTTCTGTCGCTCACGTGGAATCTCTCGTTGTGTTATTTCCCCTTGCAAAGATTCTTTATTCATTCTATTTCTCCTATTTTTTCCAAAACTATCCAGCGAAATTCTTTTATTCTTTTTCGTTTGCTATGCTGGGCGATTAGTCCACTGTACGATGAAATATTTGTTTGGTTTAGTCGTGTTTGCGCTCTATGCCAATTCCTCTTGTTCAAGCGTCTCCCTGATGGGAATATCTCAACTCCCAAAAAATTAAGTCCCCATCTCGCTTTTATTATAACATCATTTTTGGGGTTAATCGCAAGCAGAAGTTTTTTTTGAAGAAACATAATTATTTCATTGCAGGAATTATCCATAATAAACAGCAGTTATGCGCTTTATAAATCAGTCGTTGATATCACTAATCATCTGGAAAAAAGATGGCGTTATTCGCTCGGGATGAGTTTGGAAAATTCTGTTTTATCTTTACTTCAAGAACTAATCATGGCAAAAAACGCGCCAAAAAGCTTTAAGTCTTCTTACCTCATCAAAGCCCAAAGCCACCTGGAGATTGCAATTTTAAAACTCCGTCTCTTTTTGGAAATGAGAATAGCCAACGAAACCAAAATTTTCCAGGCACAAAGCAAACTCCTGGAAATCGGTAGAATGCTGGGCGGCTGGTTAAAATCTTCATATTCCGCATAGACCCTCACCGCGGACCGAACCCCGCAGTTCTCATTGTGATTGTCAGGATTGTTCCTGTTCATGTTCGCCTGCCGATTATCCTGGTTCCAATAGGCGTTTGGCACATCGCCAGAAAACTTTATGAAGCTGTTTGTTATATATCATGCATGCAGTCGCAACTACATGGTGATCCTTTCTTCAGGTTTTTATCTCAATCGCATGTTGAGAAAACAGCTCTCATTCGTGAGGGTTTATACTTTTCATATATGTTATCTGTCAAAAACAGCGTTTTAGCAATCATCAATATGGCCAAAACGATAACTGTTTATTTTCGACAGATAATAAACGGTAGCCTATACTGAGATAGGTTGCTTGATACCGTCTCTTTAATTTATTATCACATATACTTCAAAGAACTGAAAACCAAAAATCAAAGAAAATATAAAGATCAAAGATTAAAAATCAGAGAGAACCCTCACCGCGGACCGAACCCCGCAGAACTCAACGGGACTGTCAGGATGGCGCCTGTACACGTACGCCCGCCGACCAACCCGGTGCCAACAGGCGCCTGGCACAGCGCCAGAAAACGGAAAATAGGCGCCAATGTTGTACGAGATAGAACCATGACCGTTCACATCATCAATAACTTGGTTGGTCGTTGCGAGATGATAGAGAGCATAGATCAGGTGGTCTTCAGGAGTCATACCGATCTCATGGTCATAGGGTGGTGTGCCAAGCAGAGAGAGGTAATCTCGTGGTGTTTTGCCTGCTTCCAGTTGTGGTCGTCCATGTATGAGGTGTCCGTTACCGCTTCTGGGGATATTGGGAAGATTTTCAATGAGGGAGATATGAAATCCTCTGCGAGTATCAGTGAGTATCTGTGCTTTGGTTTTTCCTTGATGTTTAGTGGGATCTGGTGAGAATGCTTTCACATCATAGAGGAGTTTTCCATCGATATCAGCGTTATGATATCCTTCCCAGACATAGAGAGAAGCATGATAAGTCATCATTGCAATTTGGCTTTGATAAAACTACTTATGTGAGCAGCGTTTTCTTTGGCGGTTTCAGCATCCTTTTGTGTCAGAGCAGTTGGCCAATGAACGGGGTACCGTGTCTCTATATAATACTGATTGAGATATATGCATGCCTCTTCAATCTGGGAAAAAGATGGATCTTTTTCTCGACAAATGTTCACTAATTCCTTGAGATTGTGAATCTTGCGAAAGGGGAGATTGTAGGCAACGATAAAGCTCTTTAGATATTTCTCCGCCGCTTGATGATAATGAAAACAAATCTGACTGAAAAACGTTTTTTCTTCTGTTAAATTAATCGAAGCAAACTGGTAATCCTCATCGGCTTTTTGCAACCAGTTATGAAAAAGCGGGTTTTTGTCCATAAAGCACTGTACCTTCTTGAAGAATTGAATGAATAAAGGGATCATTAAGTGCATATAGCTTCTTGATCTCGTCTGGTGTATACACGATAAAGTCAGAAGCAATATGATACTCAATTAATTTGTCAAGTTCATAAATTCGTTGTCGACCGAGGTACGGAACGTTTTTTTTGATAATTAAAAAGTCTAAGTCACTTTTTTCCTCATCAAATCTGCCGTGTGCGGCTGAACCAAAAAAAATAATCGTTTCTGGATGGTATTTACTGATTAACTGATCAGTGATAGACTTGACTTCTTCTGTGAGATAGAGATTATTCATATATGTTTATTATACCAGATGTTATCATAATAAAATCAAAAACCAAAGAAAAAAACAAAGATCAAAAATTAAAAATTACATTCCTTTAATAATCCTTTTATACACCTCTTCATACGCGTCAACCATCTTTTCTACGGTGAAATGAGCCTCCACATGGGCTCGACAGGCTTTGCGCATAGCCGTATAGTCTTTTTCATTCATTGAGTATATTTTGTGCACAGCCTCACGTAATCCTTCTTCTCCGGTTTTTTGGATGATCCAATCGCCCCGTTTATCAGCGTCTGAATAATTTACGATAAAGCCGGTCACACCATCAACGATCACCTCGGGCACTGATCCCTTCGCAAATGCCACAACCGGCGTGCCGGTAGCCATCGCCTCGATCATGACGATCCCAAATGGCTCATCCCATCTGATAGGGAAAAGAAATACTCTTCCCCCTCCCAAAAAATCCGACCGCATTTTTATATCTTTTATTTCGGATAAAACCTTCACATAAGGATTTCCCTCAAGTAAAACCTGTATGTTTTTTTCAAAATATTCCCGCTCCCCCGGATCAAGGAATGTCGCAGCAGCCAGATTCTTTTGCTCGGTGCGAGCTATATGTATCGCTGTATCAAGACCTTTTGTCGCAGCAACCCTGCCAAACCAGAGCATATCCGCCCCACCTATGGGGGAAAAATCAAATTCTGAAAGGATAATACTATTGTAAATAGTTTTCATATAATTCAGCTCTGGAGCTCCTTCTCGTTGTTTATGGGAGATTGAAACAAACGGTTTATGACCAAAACGACGGAGCGTCTCGTTGGCCATATGGGTAATATTATAATCAGGTGTTTGTTCCAGCTCTTTTTGATATGAACCATGCAGGGTATAGACCATAGGCGTGTCAATAAAATCAGCAAAAAACAAAGACAGGCGACCAGCATGATTGTGGACGATATCAAACGTTCCCTTTTTGACGACAGAGAAAGCGTGGTGAAGATGGGCAAGCATGTGGTATGGATTGAATTTAAAGTATAGATTATTTCCTACTGCTTTTTGGTAAAAATAGGAGAGCTTCGCCGATACCTGTGAGTCCCCGGGGGCAAAAAGCGTCACATCATGCCCACGCTTGACCATGTCCTCGACAATGTTGTAGACAACTCGCTCAATTCCCCCATATCCAACAGGAGGCACGGCGATCCATGGAGTTGAAATAACTGCTATTTTCATTATAATTCCGTATCATTACAATAGAAATTTTTAATTTTTAATTAATCCGATACCGTCTCTGCAATAAAATCTATTGCCCACTGATAGATATTTTTTACCTTCAGCTCGGCGCGTATTTTGCTGTTTCGCTCTTTTTTCTCTTCTTTCTTCATGGTCAGACTTTTGTAAATTGCATCTGCTCCCTCTTCGATATTATATGGATTAATCAAAATAGAATGGCGCAGGTCCTTTGAGGCTCCAGCAAAACGCGACAATACAAGCATCCCCCGATCTGACTCGCACGACAAGACATACTCTTTTGCCACTAAGTTCATCCCGTCATCAAGTGACGTCACCAGACAGCAATCTGCTGCCCGGTAATAGGAAAGCACTTTATCCCGGGAAATCAATTTATTTGCCAGATGTATGGGGCGCCAGCTGTTTTTCATATATTTCCAGTTTACCTTCTCGGCAACATCAGTCACTGCCTTTGCATAGTGACGATAGGCTGCAATATGGGTGCGAGACGGCGCAAGTATGCCAAAGTATACGAATTTACCGACAAAATCTGGATATTTTTCCAAGAAACGGTCTATCATGGTAAACCGCTCAATCAAGCCCTTCGTATAATCAAGCCGGTCTACGCCAATTGCCAAATACTCCGCCTCGACACCAAAATCGCGTTTCAAAAGCTGGCGCGCAGGTAATTTGTAGGTGTCTTTTGCTGCGAGTATTTCGTAATAATCAATTCCCGCAGGCAGTGGCGCCACTTTGGTGCGATGCTCCCTGTAGGTGATCACCGAATGTTCTTCATCATTTTGTGCCTCAATCTCCCGTTGAATGCATTGAAAAAAGTTTTGCGCATGATATCCTCGATGAAATGAGAGAAAATCGCTCCCCAAAAGCCCGGTCAAAATTGACTTTGACCAGGGATTTACCCGAAAAATTTCATAGGTAGGCCACGGGATATGCCAAAAGGTGCCAATCTTGATATCCCGTCCTGATTTTTGCAGAAGCTCGGGAAGCAATGAAAAGTGATAATCATTGACCCATATAAATGCCTTTTCACTCCCAATCTCCTCAAGAATTGCTTGCGCAAACTTCTCATTCACTTGTTTGTAATATTCCCACCAGGACGGATCAAACACCGGTTTCACAAATACCGCATGGCACAGTGGCCAAAGGGCTTGATTGGAAAATCCATAATAGTATTTCTCCACTTCTTTTTTTGACAGAAACACACGCTTCAAGGTATACGTGGGGTTCCCCGGAGGAACACGAAGTCTACTGTGCGCGTCAACCATTTTATGATCAGCATCTCCTCCGGCGTGCGCCACATAGACGCCGTGGGACGACTGGGCAATGGCGTCAAGCAAGGTATGCGCGCCTCCTGCGGGCTTTGCAAGTTTAACCCCTTCAGGGGTTTTCGTGTGGACGTATGGTTCTCTATTTGAGACTACGACAAACACACGGTCTTTCAAGTGTCGCTTCACAAATTGTCCAAGATCTATTCTCGTTGACATAGTTTATTCATCTACCTAAATAATGGTGAAGCATGCGGATTTTTGATAAATTCACTGGCGCTTATCACTTCGTGCGCGAACCAGACTTACTCGCCTTGAATTTGAAAAAAGACGCATGCAAACCATTATGAAATTAAATCTTTATAGACTTTTTCATAATTCTCTACCATTATACCATCCGTGAAATGTTGCTCGACATGGCGTCTGCAAAAAGCACGATCAATATGATCGACATCTCTGATTTTGGCAACCATCTCATCAACTGACGAGACGACAAAACCAGTTTTTCCGTCAATAATCAGTTCGGGCGCTGCCCCCTGCGCAAATGATATGACCGGACAGCCCGTCGCCATTGCCTCGGTCATCACTAATCCAAATGGCTCATTCCACGTGATTGGGTTTAAAAAACAATATGCATTACCGTAGAGATCATCTTTCTTAAGATCATCTACCTCACCTGCAAATATAACCTGTTTATTGTCAATGAGTGGCTTGACGTGTTTATCCCAGTATTCAAAATCAGCGCCTTCAAGATTGTCAACCGCGCCAGCAATCATAATTTTTCTCTTGGCGAGGCGGGCCGCCTCAATGGCTTCTTTTGTTCCTTTGTCCGGATTGAACTTCCCCACCCACAGCAGATAATCTTTTGATGCATTGCTGTTGAGATGGAAATGACTCATATCAATGCCATTGTACACGGTCGCCACCCAGTTGAGATTTTCTCCACCTTTTCTTTGGGAATTGGAAATGGAAATATACTGTAAGTCTTTATATTTTTGAAGGACAAGGTGACGATCGTGCCGCGCCTGACTTGCGGGGTAGGGAAAATGGAGTGTGAAGACGACTTTGTGAGGAAACTGACGAGCAAGAGGGAGACTTAGATAATCGGACGATTTATTCAAATGCATATGAATAATATCAAATTCACTTTGACGGTCAAAACACTGTGTGATATTAAGGAGTGGATACATGATATTAGTCCAGGTGACGCCATCGCGAAAAAGCGAACGCGGATAGACCGAAACCAGACGCGCGGATGTTTTGGATGATCCTGTGGCAAATAGCGTCACCTCATGACCGCGCTTCACAAGCCCTTCAGTCAAACTATGCACAATGCGCTCTGTCCCGCCATACAGAGTCGGCGGAATGTTTTCCCACAGTGGTGCAATTTGCGCTATTTTCATAGAAATAAACAGTTCAGTATAACAAAAAATATTTATATTCTACTCAATAATTCTTTCGTTATTTTTTCAAAAACACGCTCCAGTTTTTTTCGCTCAACCTCGGTGAAGTCTTCAAGCACATACAACTCCCCTACTGTTCTCTCGTCCTCACTGCGGTTGTCAATACCGATGCGCACCCGTGAAAAATCTTTTGTGCCAAGATTATTCTCCACTGAAAGCAGTCCATTATGGAGTTTGGGACCTTTTCCTTTTTGGATCTTATACTTTCCCAAAGGTAAATCAAGATCATCATGCACGATCCACACATCATGTGTAACATGTAACTTATACCGTAAAACGTATTTTTTTACTACAATACCTGATTCGTTCATGTAAGTCATCGGCTTAACAAGCATGATTTTCTCACGGTGCGTCTCGTAGGCATATGTATCTGATTTCACTACATTATCTCGTTTGAGTTTTGCATTTTGAATTTGTTTCGATAAATATTCTATAAACATATGTCCCACATTGTGTCGGTTGTTTTTATACCCCTCTCCCCTATTGCCAAGACCCACGATCATGCGCATAGATAATTGATTTTATCATTTTTTTTCTTTATACTGCAGATTATATATGTCAAAATATGTACCAGATATCTCGACCAAACGATGGGTCATCATTTCACCCCAACGACTCGACAGAATGCCCAAAAAACATGTTCATGCCATGTGTCCGTTTTGCGCAGGGCAAGAAAAACATACACCTGCTGAAGTTTTGCGCTTTGGCAAAGGAGAACCCAATCAGGAAGGATGGATCGTACGCGTGACACCGAACAAATTCCCCATCACTGATATCCATGAGGTTATCATTCACTCGCCACACCATGATAACGATATCGAGAATCTCCCCCTTGCGCAAGCACGGATGATTTTCCATGCGTATCGACAACGATACAATCTATATAAAAAGCACGGACAAGTACTCATTTTTGCCAATCATGGCGAACATGCAGGAGCATCGCTCGATCATCCTCATTCGCAGATTGTCGTTCTTCCCTCTCAAATCAATATAGACGTCGTCGTCAAAGAACCTATTCAAAACGTCATCATAAGAAATACGTTTTTTAATGTCTACTGCCCTGATTTTTCACAGTGGCCGTATGAAGTGTGGGTTGCGCCAAAAAAAGAAGGCAGAGTTTTTGGCGATATCACTGATGAAGAAATCTCCGATCTCACCGAGATCGTACAACAAACCATCAAAAAACTTAGAAGAGTACATGATACAAAAGGTATTTCGAAGATGCCTTTTTCGTATAACTACTATATTTACCCCAAAGAAAATTGGTATCTACGTATCATCCCGCGTTTTATTCACCGTGCGGGTTTTGAGCTTGGCACCGGACTTTCAGTCAATACTATTGATCCACAGGATGTCGCCGAAATACTCAAAAATATTCATCATTGATTTCTCATCATAGATACAGTAGTCTGAATATTACTCAAGATGGGAAAAAAAGAATATCTTAGGCTCTAGACTAGAATAGCATAAGCTATACTAGTAGTAATGATTGTCAGAGCAAGTAAAATCGGCGATTTCAAACTAAAAAAACTTATTTGGCATTTTGTTGTTGATATTGATGCTACAAAAACAAG
>Ga0209542_10005666_pt1 | contig 24791 bp, 28 predicted proteins | sample RifCSPhighO2_01_FD_184028 | JGI IMG/M metagenome (GOLD analysis project Ga0209542, IMG submission 184028) | Soil microbial communities from Rifle, Colorado - Rifle CSP2_plank highO2_0.1 (SPAdes) (version 2) | ecosystem: Environmental > Terrestrial > Deep subsurface > Rock core/Sediment ...
AACTGCTGAGTTGAAAGGCGTAACCGGGAATAATCCCGACGGCAAAAGTGTTGTGGCTGAATATGAGCATGCTAAAGAACAGCAGACGAGATTTCAGAACATTGTTTTTCAAAAACACCCGTTGAGTTATGCGCTGGAACAAAAAGCCGGATGCTGCCGGTATCAGGGAGCTTTGTTTTTTGTTCTCGGTTATGAAGCAGATTTAGGAGATCACCATTTTGTGCACGCAGCACCAGTAAATAGTCGAGCGAATACGGTATTTAATGAGGTTGTTCAAGATGGGCAACCGTACACCGTCAGTATTTTTACGGATAGTCTGAAAGATAAAGCTCTGGATTATTCACAGCAGAATCCGAGAATATTTGAACAGGCTTTTGAAAGATTTCCTGGAGAGAATTGTTATTCGTACCACCGGACACCGAGAGGATTGGTGCTGGTGGAAAATCCGGAGAGGCATGTGAGAAGCTTGGGGGGATAACATGGAACGCGGGGCACTTAACTTCTACGGGGAACAGAATAATGGATATACAAAAAAAATACCCACAGAAGTACTCGAAGGTGCAAGGCAGGTAGGAGAAAGCAGAAAGGCATTTAGACGGATGTTAGAGAGATACATCCATCGAACAGGTTATACTGTACCAGAGCATCCTAAAATCTTAAATCTCGGTTGTGGGGTGTGCTATGAAGCTTTGGTTTTGAGTGGATATTTCGGTGGCAAACCTTGGGGTTTTGAGTCTAAAGATGTCTTCTTAGTGGGCATTGATATTGATAAAAAAGAAGTTGAAAGAGCCAAACAAGAATATACAACATTTGAACTTAATGACAAAAATGCAAACTGGATTGAAAAACCGAACTATAGATTTATTCAGGGTGATGCAAGAAGATTAAGAGAATTAGTCAATGGCGAATTTGATGTGGTTGTCGCAAGGCATCCAAATGTGGCAGAACTTCCCGATACCTGGTCCACCATTTTTAGAGAATCACATGGTTTAATGAGACCAGAAGGTCTTTTGATCGCAACCGCTTTCAGCGATATTGAACATGAAATATTGGAGGAACAAGTTCAAAAGGCAGGTTATACCATAGCATTGAGTACAGCAAATGCGTATGCTCTTCCACTCCCCCATAAAACAGTTTCCATAGATAGAAACGTGCTTTTTGCGAGAAAGAGATAACAAATGGCAGAAGAAACTCGAGAAGAATATTTAGCAAAATTACAACAATTTAAAGAAAGACAGTTTATTGAAATTCTTCCCGATATCCGATCAGGCACTCTCTTTTATATCAGAGTTGCGAGAGAGCTCCTAGAACAGTACTCTATCCCCAAAGGGAACGCCGCCCTCGAAGAAGCAATAACCCAGGGAAAAGCAATAGTCAACAGAAGAATACCGGAAATAATGGATCTGATTATCGATGAAATACGGAAAGGGGCCAGAGAGTACCTAGTCATGCCCCAGCTGCTGTTAGAATATCTTGTTGAATCACAATTAGACATTAAAGAACCTTTCAGTGCAGAAGAACAGGCGACGGTAATCTCACCTCTTCATAAAATGGAGTATGATCTCTGCTTGGAGCTAACAAATGAGGGCTGCATCTCGAAGTATAACGCGGCAAGCTATGCATTAAGACGGAAGGTTGCAGAAACTCTGGCTGATGATTTGCCCGAATGCAGAGAGAAGCTGTTTATACAGTGCATCGGCATTCGTACTACCATCTACGGTAAAGGCAGTGGCATACTAAGTGGAGATGATTATGCATTTCAGACTGCAACATCTCTTGTTAAAAAGCAGGGGCTCCCTGCAAACTACTTGAGAAATGCGATTGATGCGTATCGCATATATGAAATGAAGTTTATTGCAGAGCTTTTCAGCCCAAAATACTGGCCTGATGATCCTTCCTTCTCAATTACTGCTCATGTGCAGCAGCGTAAACAAAAAGAGCAAGAAGTAGCTCAAAAAGTTGAAGAATGGCAAAAGATAGTCGACGATTTTCATTCGGAAAAGAAGAAAAAGCTCTCTAAAGGAATCCCGCAGCTCCAGTGGTTGGAAGATGAGACTACAAAAAAAAAGAAGCGTACGAAACACCGTAACAAATGACCCCGCTCACCGAAGAATACAAGACAGCAATTGAAAACGAAATGGTTGTTCGTCTCATTCAGCATTACACCAAAGAATTCCCTCAGTTAGACACCGAAGGTAGGCTGCGCTATTATTTTTGCGGATCAGTCGCTACCTATCTGCTGCAAGCTGGAAGAAAAATTGAGTATTTTTATGAACATCAGCTTCCCGACCTCGTGGTTTCAGAAGAGGTAAAGTATGCTCCATTCAAGTGCCTAGAACGAGCAATACATGACATTGATATTGCTCAAGTCAAAGGAAGGTTTGGAACGTTTGAAGAAAGATTTCCATGCATAGACAGAACGTATCCGGAGTTTTCAGCTCTAACCGGAAAAGCGGAGATCGGCCATTTGAAAAACGATAGCGCTGATGTTCCTACCGAAAAAATGGCCGTACGCGTATCTGGGGACAACTTCACCGCATACGTTGCATCACCAGAACAGGTCATAGCAAGAAAAGCTTTAATGTGTCAAACACTTTATAGCATGGAACAGAAACATGGCCCCGATCTTGAAAATATAGTTCGGGCGTATTCCTCTGAATTTGGCGATTGCATGAGAGAGAAAGCAAAACAACTAATTGCAGCTCAACTCTCGCCCACAACTGCTTTCCCCTGTCAACACTCTGGTTATCAGGGCGAACTCAAGAGGCTTATAGAAGAGATCGCAGATAACCATCCTGATCAGTCATATCTGGCAGCGATGCATTTGTCAGCGCCCAATCGGGACCTTGGGCTTCTTGCGTATCTCCAAAAGATTCCTACTTCCGGAGGTAAAATTGAATTTGTCGACTTCGTAAGAACATTCCCAGATGCGATCGTGGCGTTGGAAGTTGACCCTGAGGCCAAGAAAAATCTGGAAATTGCTGCTGACTTTTTGCTGGAACGAGGGCTAGGAGATGCTGTTTTGCAGTACAAAATTTGTGATGAAGACGAAACCAATTTATCTGCACGAGAAGCGCTTATTTTAACGTTAAAAAGAAATCCTTGGATATTCTCCAGCGGAATAACGGAATCAAAAAAAGAATATGCCCGAATAGTGGTCCCTGCTCTTGCTTCATACCCGAAACTGGTGCTCCCCCAAAAACGGCTAGCGCACTCGATTCTTCTAGATGCGCTCTGTTATGCTCTTCCAGAAAACCCTTTACAGGCCTTGGAGATATGCCGAATTGCTTTGGAAGCAGAATCATCCCAGTATTCAAAGTTAAGTGATCTTAATTACTACTTTTTAAATCGGTTAGACCTTCCAGAAAGAGCCGCCATGGATGCTGCTGCTCTTATTGCTCTTCGTTCTGGTATATCCTGTGAAGATCTCCATAAGTTAAGTTATTTCCTTGACAACTTTGTTGAGAGAAAATATGAAAAGTTGCCGATAGGATGCTGGACGAGTCACCGGGTTTCCGAAGATACGCTGTTCATGAGAAAAGGGATTGCTACTTTTTGTAAGCTGGCAGAGGGATATTCGGTAGAGGCAGTTACTGAAGAGCTGGAGAGAATTCAACAAGAAAAGCCGGAAGATGAAGGCCATGCAGAGATGTTGAGAGAAGACGCAGAACGAAATGAGCAGTGGATAAGAGAGCACCCCGAATGGTTTACAGATATAAATCCAGAAGAACTGGTTATAGTAGATATAGAGCCAGAGAATGATAATCGGGCGCTTTAGAAAAAAATGACTCCGCTCACCGAAGAATACAAAGCCAGCATTGAAAACAACCATCTGAAAGAGCTGTTGCTCCGGAGAGAAAATCTTCCGGTATTGGAAGAGGTCTTGGTGACAGAGTCCAATGAAGTAGCTCGGCTAAACGCTTTAAAAGAAAGGAAACAGCTTGATTTCGGAGCGCCAATTTCTCCTGAAGAACTTGATGAAGTAGCAGCAACAGTGTATGATGAAGTAAACACTTTCCTTGATGTTAAACCAAAAGATTCTCCCGCATGTATTTACCCCTCCCTATTTACCCTGCCTGAAAAAGACTTGAGAAACATTATCTTAGCGCTGTATGGTGTGGCTTTTCCCCTTTTGGAAGTCCCAGCTATAGCTACCTTAGATATTCCGTGTGCAATAGCAGGACTAGCCGCTTTGGGAGTCGGGGCAATAGTACAGACTGCACTAAAACAACCACGCTACATCCCTCGGCTACAAAAAATTGTTCTCAAGAAGAGGCCGATAACCGAACTTCTGCCAACTATTGGCCACGAGTATGCTCACCACATTCATCATTCCCTGGCAGGGCTGAGCTGCCAAAACTATGATATCTTTAAGGAAGGTCACGCTCGGGGTGTAGAACGATACATCGCAAACTTTCAAGCGGTTAAAGATAACAACGAAGTGTTTCTTCTTGAGATCTCTGACTGGACAGTCGGAGAACTAAAGAGTGCCTATCTTTGGCTCTGCAGAACACAAAAAATCCAACCAACGAAGAGCCTCTTACAACCAAAATCATGTAGGGATTTAGAAGAAATGCTCTCACGATTCTATGAGAAACAACCCACCCCCCACGCCATTGGTAATGCCCTCTTCCTCATCTACGAAGCGCAGTATGGAAGGGACATTTACCGTCAGGCAATTCATGGAGAATTTCAGTTCCGGTGAAGAATCTGTAATGCCAATTCTCAACGGGCCCTCAAAACAGGAAAAAACGCCCCTAAAAAGAGGACTTTCTCCCACTCCACCACAATCTCTCCTTTTCCCGCGTGAGGGCCGTATTCCAAAAGAATTTACGTTGAAGTTTCCTCAATCTTCGTAATAAACTCGTCTGCATCGCCTAACGCTCTTACTGCATTTTCCCTGGAAATAGTTGGGGTTGCATCATATTGAGCTGTTTCTCTTCGCGTCTTGCTTTGGATAAGTTTATTGATCAGCATTTCACTCAAGATATACGCTTTCGTCAATTGTTGAATCTGCTTCGCGTCCAGATTTTTCTGTTGATGCACGTAGTACTGTTCCAAGACCACGATAGTAGCAGCATGGCTTTTCGACTTAAATCCAAGCCGTGACAAGGCCGAAAGTGCGGACATGTACATCGAATAATAGGAAACAATAATTACCCAATCATACAGTTCAAAATCAGACGGAAGAGCAAGAATTTTCTTTATCTCTTCCTGTTCGGAAAGTTTAAACAGCAAATTAGCGACGGTAAAATTCTTTCTAGCTTTTCTCAAAAAAGGCTTTTCAAGTTGTGTATATTCCTGATTTTTGAGCAGTTGTTCCTTCCGCACATACGCATCAATCTTCTTCTTTAAAATATCTATTCTTGCCATGCAATTACTCTCCAAAATTGTTCTGAACCATACAGTGCTATGCCGGAGTCTCTGACCTCTTTTCCAATAGTCATCTCCTGAGCTTTGAGCATTTTTTTAAATTCTTCTATATCCGTTATAAAAGGGCTTATGTTGAGATTATGGGAATACTGATAACCTGCACATTCCCGCTCTACGGCTTCGCGCATCGATTTTTTTTTGAGATCGCCCACCATAAAAAAAAGGTCAACATCTGAGGCTTTTGTAGCCATCCCTTTCGCATAGCTCCCAAACAAGCAGATGGAATGTATCTCCGCCGTAAATTTGTTGGTTATTTTTTTAATGAGGTTTTCCAGAACCGCCTTTAATGTTTTATTTTTGTTATACAATCCTTCTTTTCTTATTAGATCTACTTCCTGAAGAAGATACCGGCATTTAAGGCTATCCATATTGAGGGAACTTTGCTTTGCTTTCCCAACAGTCTTTAGAATGATAGCTTCTTCTTTTTCTAGTCCCATGATATGATTATATGCAGGGCGATATCCGATGTGTAGCTTCTTAGAGATTTCTCGGATAGTAGGCCCTTCACCCTTTTCTTTTCTGAGGAGTGCAATTATCTTCAAAGCAGTTTCTCTTCTCATATTATTCACCAAATGAATAATATTATTCACTTTAGTATATAAACTTTTCTGCCAGAACCAGCACTCCATTTCTACTCCACCACAATCCCCACTTTTCCCGGCAAAGCCGAGGAAGCTTTCTGATGCGTGCTCTCCTCTGCACGAAGAACTTTCACAGTGCAGCCACTCTCCTGCTCTAAGAAGCTTTTTGCATCTTTCATGGCAGCAAATTCCCCGTCCTGCGACAGCACGAGGCGCGGCAGTTTCGTGGGATCTTTCAGCACCATCTGCACAATCTTGCTCACTTCTTTCCCGCGTACTTTCAGCCCCTCAACTTCCAGCACTTTCTTCATGACTTCGCCAACATTGCGGGTGACTGCAATCTCTTTGCTCAGCACGGCAAAGAGCTCATATAGCCAGTCCTGTGCAATGAAGAGCGTGAACGCTTTCGGCTTTTCTATCTTTGCTAATTTCACCACTTCCCGCATGCCGTCAAGCGTTTTTTTCACTAGCTCTTCTCCCGCTTCCGCTTGCAGCGAAACAAGCAGTTTATCATGCTGCGGCCAAAGGGAAGCCGAAACCAATTCTTTTCCGGGATTCAGCTCTTCACTCAAGTGCGGCGTTATCGGGTTCATGAGCCTGCACCAGTGCGCCAACAGTTCAGAAACTACCTGCTTGTTCGCTCCCCCTCTGCGTAAATACCAGCGGAAATCGTCGGCGATCGCATAATACGTGAAAGAGGCCAGCGTCCGCAGATCATATCGATGCATGCCTTCCTGAATCGCATGCAGATACCCATGGAAGCGGGATTGCAGCCAGTCATCGATGGCTTGCTTTTTCTTCCCAGTGACCGTTTCTAGTTCCTCAACCAACGCTGCAATCCGTTCCAGCGTCCGCTTGTAATTAAACACATCCTGCTCTTCCCACACCACGTCCGCATGAGGGCTGCCGCTGTGCGCATAATACAACCGCATGGCATCTACTCCATATTTCTCGATTGCGTCCGGTATCGGCTCGGCGCCGCCTTTGCTCTTGGAAATCTTGCCGCCTTTGCCCGTGACCCACCAGTTTACAAAGATGCCTTTGGGCCATTTCTCTTCCGGCAGCACGGCCACATGGTTCATGAGGAAGACGGGAAAATGCACGGTCTTGTGCTCTTTTCCGCCAAGGTTCAGATCGAGCGGATAGAAATAGTCGAACTCCTCTTTCACCGCAGACCATTTTTCCTTCCCTTTCCCTTTGCCTAGGAACACGTAATCAAAGAACTCTTCCGTCAGATCGGAAACTGCCAGCGTGCCATTATTCACATATTTGGCAACGATGTAATACACGGGGTATAGCGTCGAATCGCTAATCGGCTCAATGATCCAGCGTTCGTCGAAAGGAAATTTGCTGCCGAGCCAATTCCCCAAGCGCGCACAGGCCCGATCGCCAAACCAGTCGAGAATCCCCGGCAGGTGTTCGGCATACTCTTCCGGATACATCGTCATCTCCCGCACATGCTCTTTGCTTCGCTCGGTCAATTCCTGATCCGAGTAGCGGATGAACCACTGGTCATCAATGCGTTGAATGACGACGGGATTACCGCAGCGGCAGATAACTTCTTCGCTCAGATCGTGAAAGATGTCCGCTTCTTTTCTCTCTAACAGCTCCGCTTTAACACGCTCTTTGGCCTCTTCGACTTTTACGCCGGCATACTTTCCGGCGTTCTGGCGCATTGTTCCCGTGTGATGCCCTCTCTTGTAGATCTCTTTCGTGGCCTCTTCCAGCTTTGGATCGTCGAGGGACGTAATGCCCATCTTCTCCACAATTTCTTTCGCAGGAAATTCTCCATACCCTTCCGTGGCAATGATGGGGATGGGATCGATCTCGGCAAAGAGATACTCTTTCAGCCCATACCGATGCGAGAGATGCAGATTGTCCTGCAAGGTCTTGAGCGCTACATAATCATACGGTGCATCGCTCGGCACGGATGTAACGATACCCGTGCCTACGGCAGGATTGCAGAACGATGCCGGCAATATCGGGATCTCCCGCTCGAAGCCCAGCGCTTTCACCATCTTTCCCAGCAGCTTTTTGGGATCAACATCTTCCTGCAGCAGCACGTCGTCTTTCTGGTACTGCAGTTTCTCCGCCGCCTGCCGGCTCATAATCCAGCGCTCGCCATCGACGGCAACGCGCACATAGTGCGCTTCCGGATTTATCCAAAGATTCGTCTGCCCAAAGATGGTTTCCGGGCGCAGGGTAGCGGCGACCAAAAAGTCATCGCCCAGCGCGAACTTCAGCAAGGTATATTCCTGCTTCTCAGCATTCCCTCCTTTTGAGATATCCGTTTCTGACGGATCGACGGCCACGGGCCCATGCACCGTGCAGGCCGTGGCAAAATATGGCTTCTGCACCAATAAATTCTTTTGCTGCAATTTTCTGAACTGCCAGTGGATGAACTTCTCGTAATCCGGAAAAGTCGTGCAGGTAAAGCGCTCCCAATCGCACAGGAAGCCGAATCTTTTCCAATAGTGATTCACATACACGTCGTTGAAGAAAGCAATGACTTCTTTTGGATCGGCAAGCTTGGAAATGGTCTTCTCTGGGCAGCCGTTTTTCCGGAGATAGGCAAGCCAGTTCTCATCTTTACTTTCCACTTTCTTGGCAAAAGCAATAGCCTGGTTGCCGGACGCATGCGTTCCTACGGGAAACAGCACTTCTTTGCCCAGTAATCGTTCGTACCGGCAAATGGCATCCGTGTACGAAAAGCCACGCATATGGCCGACGTGCAAATAGCCAGAAATCCCCGGATACGCAAAAATCATGAAGAATTTCTCTTTGTTTTTCCGGGCTTTGGCTTTACCCAGCTCCGCTTTCGCCCAGGTTTTCTGCCATTTGTCCTGGATTTTCTGCCAGTCGATCGTCATGAGAGCAAGAGCGGATGGCAGTTTTTAAAGATTGTTGTGGCAAGGCGTTAGTCTGTTATCCCGAAACTGCTTCCGCATACACTCTTTCAAACTCTGCCAGGAACTGCTGTGCCATAGCCTCGTCGTGGATAATAAGGATATTCTCATCGTTCCGCTCATCGCCGTTCTTCGTGGGGTTCATGGAGCCAGTAATGACCGTTTTCCCATCGATGATGAATACTTTATGGTGCATGGTGTTCTTATTGCCATCACGCAAAACGTCCACCCCCTGGAATTGCAGGCGCTGAAATTGCGAATCCTTGCTTATCTGCCGGACTTCCATCACCCCGCGCACGGCGAGGCCATCGGCATGCTTGAGCAGGAGAATGTTCGCAATGCCGGCATGCGTAAAAGAGAAAGCCATGAAAGAAATGCTTTCGGTTGCTTTCTTGAGCTCTTCTTTGATGCGGGCTGCACAGGAATCTTCCGGGCAGAAATAGTTTTCTATCAGGGTGCCATTAATATTCACTTTCGGGAATGGAACCGAGCTCCCCCGGCCAAACTGGCCATTCCAGAGCTCCTGAAATTCTGCTTCATAATTTTCGGCAAGTGTCTTCGACGAAATAACCAGGAGGTTGTTGTTGTTTTTGAAGAAGTCGTTTTCCGTCGGATTCGTGGAGCCGGTAATTACTCTTTTTCCATCAGCAATGCAGAATTTGTTGTGCATCAACCCATAACCTGTCGCTTTCCGGACGCTGCTGCCAGGCAGATCAGCCGCTTCTTTAAAATTGTCTTTATCGAAGACCAGCTGCACTTCTTTGGTGGCGACCTGCTGGCGGAAAGCCTCTTTCAGAGATGGCACATCTAGGTCGTACAAAGCACAGTGGAGCGTTTCTTTTACCTCGCCGATAAACTGAAGGAACTGCTTTTCACAATCTTCTTCTGGACAGAAGAATATGTCGAGGCTGCCGTCCTCGAAGGGCACCGCATTTGCATCGCTCTCCCCTAGGCTCCTAATATCCGAACGTGAAAACAGTTCAAAAGAGAAAAAAAAAAGAAAAACCAGGGCAATGGCCACCAGGGGAATAAGAGATTTCTTCATGCGAAAAGTAAAGCGCTCTTTTTCTGAAAGCCAAGCATTTTATAATCGATCATACCCTTGCATTTCGCAGAACTGCGAACAGGCTTCAGCCGTCCTTTGCCGTATCTTCTCATACATGGCGTTCGGCAAACCAATGTTGGGGAATCGTGCCAGCGATGTTATTTCTTCAACAGCTGGCAGACGAAGACCCTCAATTTCTTCATAGGCGTTCCATAACCAAGATCTCTTTACCAGATCTTCTTCCTTGCCAATAATCCCGGGAATCTGCACCAAAGAATGCGCGCCACCCTGATACGGCCGATCATCTAAGAGCGAGCTTATTGTGTCGATAGCGCCGACCAGCAGGTCATCAGGAGTCGCTTTCGGATTTCTCTGGTTCCACATCTGATGATGGTACTGCTGTTCCCGATGGAAATCTATGGCCGGCTGCACATACTGCCGGATGAATTCCGGATCGCTGCTGCGATACTGCACGGCTAATCCTGCAGCGACGTCCCAGCAAAACTTGTTGCCTTTGCCGACGATATCGTGCGGCCGCTGTGGATCTTTGTGCCCCGCATGGAGCTGCTGGAAAAAAAATTCTACCAGACAGCAATGCTTGAGCGTGCTTAAAAGCCAGGCCCGAAGCTCTTCCGTTGTCGGTGGCTGGATTGCTGAGCTTACCAAGTTGTTGAAGGGTTTCATTACTTCTTCTCGCGGTTCACTGCCTTCGCTCGTGCGCCCTTCTCGATGGCCGGGCTTTTCGGACGCCTTTGCCCCGCTGCTGCAGGCCACGCATTTTTTGCCCTGCCGAGGTCTTGCCGTGGAACACTCTGCGCAAGTGCTTCTTGGCGGTAATCCAGTTCAAAGAGGGATCTGCTCTTATGACAGGATGTTCCGGATCGACGAGGATAACCTCGTACCAGGCATATTTCCCGTCTTGGGATACCCAGTAAGAATTGAGAACGGTAAGATTCTCATATTTCCGATTAGCACGCTCTTCTGCGATGAGCTGATAGTTTTTTCGCAAAGAAAGCCGGGTACCAGAACGCTTTGACCTCCGTCCGCCACCATGAATCTGTGGCCGGGTATGGCCTCCGCGCAAGACGCGCTGCCGGACGATGATGATGCCTTGTTTCGCTTTATAGCCTAAAGAACGGGCCCGATCCAGCCGTGTCGGGCGCTCGACGCGCACCGTTGCCGGCTCTCTTCGCCACTCTAACAGGCGCTCCCGCCAGAGTTCAGGAATGGTTTCCTGCGGTTTTTTCCACGCTTCGCGAATATGCTGATAAACTCCCATTTTTGGCCTCCGTTATGCAGATATAGTTTTTTTCGTTATCGAGCGAGTTCAGGGAAGCCGCTCCCTACATTCTCGTCGAAGTGGAAATTGGAAGGTTGTTTAAAAAGGTTTCTTGGAATTCTGTGCGTTTTTACCAGCAGGGAAATTTTGCCAAAACGTAACGTATTTAAACTTACAAAATATTTCATCACGTACATATGGCAAAAAAGAGGAATGAAAAGTCTCTCAATTTTGATAATGGAAACCTGATACGCCATGCACACCACCCCATTTTCCGGCAAAAACTGACTCTTGGCCAGAAAGCTTCTGATGCTGTCGCACGATTTGGCGGCAGCTGGAGATTCATCGGCCTGTTTGGATTCTATATTCTCGTTTGGATGATCCTCAATACCTGGCTGCTCTTCAGGGAGCCTTTTGATCCTTTCCCTTTTATTCTGCTGAATCTCACGCTTTCGACTCTGGCAGCCCTTCAGGCGCCGATCATCCTCATGGCGCAAAACCGGCAGGCGGAACGTGACCGGATTGAAGCACGATATGATCATGCCGTGAATAGGAAGGCAGAACGGGAAATTCAGCGGCTGCAGAAAGATATTGATGCGATAAAGAGAATGATACGAAAATAATTTTCTGTTTGTTGAAAACAGTTTTTCGTCAAGGCCTGGGCTCTAACGCTTCTTCCATCTCGTAATACCTTCGTCATCCATCTTTTTTTTCCTCCACTCCATTTTTTCCACGTTCAAAACAGCTTTAGCCCATACGCCACAAACAGCGGCGCAAAGACGATGGCAAAAGTGTTTATCACTTTGATCAGGGCATTCAGCGCCGGGCCAGCGGTGTCTTTGAACGGATCGCCAACGGTATCACCGACGACTGCCGCTTTGTGCGCTTCGCTGCCTTTGCCACCATACACGCCAGATTCAATGTACTTCTTGGCATTGTCCCAGGCTGCTCCTGTGTTAGCCATGAACAGCGCCAGCAGCAAGCCAGAGAGAATAACGCCGATAAGCACGCCACCCAGCGCTTTAATGCCTAAAAGCATGCCCACGAGCAACGGTGCAGCAATAGCAATAATTGCCGGAACAATCATGTTCTTCAATGCTGCTTTCGTGACAATATCCACGCATTTCCCGTATTCCGGCTTGGCTTTGCCTTCCATCAGGCCTTTGATCTCTTTGAACTGCCGGCGGACCTCAACGACGATCTTATGCGCAGAACTGCCTACTGCACTCATGCAGATAGAAGAAAAGATAAACGGCAATAAAGCGCCAATGAACAAGCCCACGACGACGATAGGATCGGTCAAGGAAAAGATAATCTCTTCCCGAACCGCAGAACCAACTTCATGCGTAAAAGCCACGAATAACGCCAAAGCGCCCAGAGCAGCAGAGCCGATGGCATAGCCTTTTGTTACCGCTTTTGTAGTATTGCCCACTGCATCGAGCGCATCCGTGATTTTTCTGACGTCTTTGTCCAAGCCCGCCATTTCGGCAATTCCCCCTGCATTATCGGTTATGGGACCGTAACAATCTAAAGCAATGATCACGCCTGTCAGCGACAGCATAGCGACGGCAGCGATGGCAATCCCATACACGCCACCAAGAAGATATGCCGCAATGATGCCAGCACTGATGACGAGCACCGGCAGCAGGGTTGATTGCAAGCCGACGGCCAGGCCGGTAATGAGATTCGTTCCGGCTCCCGTAACGGAAGCTTCCGCAATCCGCTTTACCGGACGGAATTTGGTGCTGGTGTAATATTCCGTAATCACGTTCAGAAGAACCGTGATAACTAAGCCAACGAGCGCCGCAAAAAAGAGATTCAGGGAATTTCCGGTGTACCGGGTCACAAAATAAAAGCCCACGGCAGAAACGATACCCGCTGCCGCTAATCCTTTATAGAGTGCATGCATGATATTCTGGGATTTTCCCAAGCGGACAAACCAGGTTCCGATGATCGAGCCGATGATCGCCACAACACCGAGCAGCAGCGGATATTCAACCGCATTGCTCACCGCTGCAGAAACCGAGGGGATGATCGCCAGCAGCATGGCTGCCAGTAAGGTGACGACGTACGTTTCATACAGGTCGGCACCCATGCCGGCGCAATCGCCGACGTTATCGCCAACGTTGTCAGCGATAGTTGCCGGATTTCTCGGATCGTCTTCCGGAATTCCTTTTTCTATTTTGCCGACGAGGTCCGCTCCGACGTCCGCAGCTTTGGTATAAATGCCCCCGCCGACGCGGGCAAAGAGGGAGATTAATGATGCGCCAAAGCCCAGGCCTACGAGCAAGGCAGGATCACGATAAATAGTATAGAGAACGCTCACCGCAAAAAGGGCTAAGCCGACCACGGCCATGCCGGTAACAGAGCCGCCTTTGAACGCCACATCCAGCGCTTCTTTCAATCCTTTCTTGGCAATTTCGGCAGTCCGTACATTAGTGCGCACCGAAATGCTCATGCCGATATAGCCAGAGATGCCGGAGAGGATGGCGCCAAACAGGAATCCGACGGCAATAGGAGTTCCGAAAACCGCCCAGAGCAGGATCGTTATGCCGACGGCAAACAGCGCAATGGTCTTGTATTGCCGCGCCATATAGGCCATAGCGCCTTCTTTAATCGCCCGCGCGATCTCCTGCATCTTCTCGCTTCCGGCAGGCAGGCGCAGGATCCTCAATGATAAATAGCCTGCGTACGCTAATGCAACCAAGCTAACGATAATCGCCAATACCCCAACCGCAACCATGTGAAAAACACCCCCTGTTTTAATAAAGATTGGTTATGGAATAACAGAGGTTTGCAAGAAGTATTTATAGTTTACGCACAGAGTTAATAGAAAACGGTAGAAAATCTTTTAAAGAGCACATTTTCCTAACAGTGTATGCCCACTCATCTAGAGGATCTTGCCACGCTCAACAAATATGCGTTGCATGATCTGTTCTCTCGCGGTGCCGAAAAGCCCCATTGGGATGATCTCCTGAATTCCGAATTCCACGGCTGGAATTGCGCCTGGTGGGTGCAGCCCAAGAAATTTGTGAAAGGCTTCTTCTGGGGAAAGCAGAATGGAGAAGCGGGAGTTCCCCTCGGGTATAATATCCCTGTCGCAAGGGACGGTATTTTTGGTTACGACCCCAAAAAACCCTGGCAACTGCTTCCGGAGGACACCCATCCCCAGCACGAACGATTCTTTGCCGTGAGTGAAGTTGATAAAAATGCCCGCGATAATAAATTCCCAAACGCTTTGTTGCTGGATTACAGTGTTGCGGAACGGTGGACGCCGTTGCGGGATTATCTGAAACAGCTGGATAAGGATCTGTTTATCGGAAAAGCATATTTTGCTGCCCCGGGGCTGCGCATTCCCGTCTCGTATTTCATTATGGAACGCTTCTGTGAAGTTTCTTACCAAGGAACTGGAATTCCAAAACGCTGAAATGTTCTTCCATGGCAAAAAAAACCAAAACGGCAGCAACGCTGGCCTGCTTGGGTGCTCTTCTTTCGAGTACGTCCAGTGCAGAAGCCCCAGCAATAGCCGGGCCACTGCCTGCTGTAATGGAGCAAGATGACGACGTTGGGGGTATCGCCGGCGAAAGTTGGCCGCCGGTGCCTCAGGAAGCTTTTGTAGATGGAAACGAGCCTTGCCGGGAAGCACGGACGCTGTATAATCTGCTCATGGAAAAAGCATCCTCTCGGAGACCGGGCGAGTGGCTCAGCTTCTGGATGGCCGAGCCGTACATCGTGACCGCAGGCTGGTACACGGACGAAGGCAGAGGGCTGCTTATCGAACTCCAGGATGATGAAGATCTCTCTGTTGTCGGCTTCTTTGATGGCCATGACCTGGATGGCTATGTCAATGTCATAACCGTTGGAAACGGTCCCACTCATGTTCCCCTGGACTTGGAGGATACAATTTTTTACCGTTGGGCGCTGGACAATGTACGGCAGATCATGAATGGAGAAGCGAACCCTGAAGATGACAAAGCGCTCCTATATTTCGCCCGTGAGTGGTATTCGCCCTTGCGGTGAAAGCTCCGAGCACAGAAATCCTCCGAGCACATACTGCGGGTCATAGAGCAGCTTCGCCACGACTTCTTTCAAAGAGTAGGCATCTTTATAGTCGAGAAGGGCCTGTAATTGCTCGTCGCTAAACGTATAGTCTGCAAAGAATTTTCGGCAGAAGGCTTTCTCCTGCGCCATCGCTGCTTCATACTGTTCCCATTCCTGGTGCAGGCGGGCATCATACTTTCGAACCACACCCTGAAACAGGCGAAGCGGATGCACCTCACTTTCCCGTATTTCCGTCACTTCCCACAAGCCCGCAGTTTCAAATGCATATTTCTTGAAAGCAAGCTGCAGCAACGAGCGGAGATCTTGGATCCCTTTGGCTGCGCAGGAATGGCACAAGGTTAAGAATGCTTCGTACGTCGCTTTGCAGCATTTGTTGAAGAGCTTTTCGGTGGCCGTGAAATGGTCCGGGGAGGTGTTTTTCCCGACCAGTTCCAGGAGATGCTGCAGCAGATACTGTTTGGCGTTATTCAAGATGAACAGGTTCTTAAAACATTGATAGAGCCGGCCATGCTCGTCAAAATTTTCTATTGTCAGCACGTTATGAATGCGGTCTGCGAGCTTTACCTGGATGGCCCGCTCTTTCAGCAGGGCATCGGTGCAGGTAAAAATGCTGGAGATGGAGGTATAATAGAAATGCCGCTTGTGGCGCGTCAGCAGCTGGAGTGTAGCGAGAATCTGCTCGGGAACTGTTGGTGGAAAGCCGTGGGCATCGCAAAAAGCTTGCAGTTCTTGCGTGAACGCAGCGAAAATGCGCTTCTCTTCCTCATCAAGCAGTGCCCGGCCTTCGTCCGTGAGCGGTACTTGCTGCGCTTTCCGGAAAAGATCAACCTTTTCTTCAATAATGTCGTGAATCAAGCCGACGCAAGAGGTGAGAGGATCATGCAGCTTGGCTTTCTTAAAGAACAGCACCACATTGATAGGATGCAGGAAGGGGTCTTCCCCATTTTTCCGCTTCGGCAGCAAAGCATAGGTCTGCTTGGCCTGTTGGTAGAGATGCGCAAACAGCGGAAATAACGGCTCGCGGGAATCCAAGAGAACTTCTGGCGGAAGGATCTCCCGGCAGGGCTTCCAGTGCTGGAGTATGGTAAAGACTTCGTATTCACGAGCGGGCATGGGTGAAGAGGGAAGAGAGGATATTTTATATAGTTTTGTGAGGGGAAAAGTTTTAACGATTTTAATGAGAGAATATTTATAAAAAAACGTGCTTTAACCAAAGCTATGACACTTGAACACAAAATATCAGGTGAATTCCAATCACAATTGGAGAAACTTTCTGAGACGGGTAAAATCCGGGTAATCATTTGGGGAGTAATGCCTACTAGCGAAGGCTTTTCTGAAATACCCAGTGAAGGGGGGTGGACAGAAGCTAGAACACGAAATCAGGAAGCTATTAGGCCCATTCTGAAATATGGTGAAGAACGGGGGATAGAATACCTTGGGAAGAGTGAAGTGTTTGGAATGGTCTATGGTTCACTCACCCGCTCTCAGGTTTATGCTCTAGCGGAACAGCCCTATGTACGTCTTATAGGTGAAGACCAAAAACTGGAAATTGATTTACCAGCCTGTTCTTGAAATCCCCCGCAAAACATTTATAAATAAGCCGTTATAAATTTGCTGTATGGAATTCACCGTTCTCGAAGAAACCAAGAATAAGCTGGTCTTCACGCTCAAGGGCGAAACGCACACGTTCTGCAATCTGCTGAAAGAAGAGTTGTTGCAGCTGAAAGGCGTGGAAATTGCCACGTACACCATCGACCATCCGCTCATCGGCGTGCCGCAATTCCATCTGGAAACCAAAAGCCTCGAGCCACGGAAGGCGTTGAAAGAAGCTTTAGCGAGCATGAAAAAGAAAGTGCAGGTGTTCCAGAAAGGATTGAAGGAGTTGTGATTGTATGAAATGGAAAGAATTTTTTAGACCCCAACTTGAAAAAATAATTTTGTTCCTAGCATTATTGATTGTCCCCATGATTGATATGTTTTCCGGGGTAAACATTGCAACAAAGATCACCAATGTTTTATTTTTTCCAGCAAAATTTTTCTATGCCGAAGGATTTCGTATGCCTCGTGGTGATTTAGGGTTGCCTCCTTCGCTTTCTTGGACTATAGCTTCTGTAATTATCGGTTTAGTCTGGGGATATGTTTTATCTTGTTTGATAATTTTTGTTTATAACAAGTTGAAAAAATAAACTATTTTTCTCTTTTCACAGTAACCCTTTTAAACTTTCTTTCTTCTGAACGTACATGCTCGACATAGGCACCTGCCTCCGCCACTATAAGCGCAGAGAGATCCAGGAAGCATTAGTTGCTCATGCGCAAGATCGGGAGATCGGCATGCGCTTCCAGGAGATGTTCGGCAAGCGGCCGGATATCCTTTCGTATCCCCGGGATGTTCTGGAGCTCGCCCTCCGCAACGCCACCTCTTTCCATGCCAGCGAGGAGCGCTGGAGCAATCCGTTAGCTTTAAGCAGCACCTTAAGCAAGCGGGAACTGGAAGAATTGCGCAGTGGCTGGGATTTGGTATTAGATATCGACTGCAAGATCTTTGAATATAGCCGAATCTGCGCGGATCTCGTGGTGAAATTCCTGCGCTATTGCGGTGTGGATAAAACCGCGCTTTCCGCAAAGTTTAGCGGCAATAAAGGTTTCCATATCGGCGTACCGTTCGAAGCGTTTCCTGCTTCCGTCAATGACATACCGATGGTACAGCTCTTCCCGGAAGCCCCGCGGAAGATTGCCGCGTACGTCAAAGAGAACATCCAAAAAGAGTTAGGGAAACGCATTTTAGCATATGAGAAGAACAACTTTGCTGCGGTCAAAGAGAAAGTAGGCTTAGCAGAAGCAGAGCTCTTGGCTTTTGAAAGGAATGCGTTCGGTGATAGTGTTCCGTCACTTTCCGTCGAGAAATTCCTAGAGATTGACACCGTCCTGCTGGCATCTCGGCATCTGTATCGCATGCCCTACAGCCTGCATGAAAAGTCCGGCTTGGCAAGCGTGCCCGTCGAACCGGAAAACGTGCTGCAATTTGAGAAAGCCATGGCCAAGCCGGAACAAGTCAAAGCACCACTCTTTCATTTTCTTTCCCGGAACGTTTCCGGAGAGACTGCACGGAGATTGCTTCTGCAGGCGCTGGATTTTAAGACAAAAGTTGCGGAGGAAAGAGAAAAACCAGCTATGAAAGCAGCATATGACGAAATCCAGATAACTTCCGCGATCCGCGAAGAGTTCTTTCCGCCCTGCATGAAACTGATTAATAAAGGATTAGCAGACGGAAAAAAGCGGGGATTGTTCTCCCTCATCAATTTCTTAGGCAAGATTGGCTGGGCGCAAAAAGAGATTGTTGACTACACCACCGCCTGGAATGCCAAAAATCCTGAGCCCTTGCGAGAAGTCTATCTTAAAGGGCAGCTTGCTCATTTCATTCCCGGGCAACGCCTGCCGCCGAACTGTGATAATGAGGCGTACTGCAAAGGCATCGGCGTCTGCCAGCCGGACAGCTTCTGCAGCCGCATCAAAAATCCCGTGAATTACACCATCCTGAAATGGAGAAGAGTGCAGGAAGAGAAGCAAGAAGCAGAAGAAAAGAAAAGAGAGAGAAAAGAAGAAAAAGAAGAAAATATCAGGGAAAGAAAGACAGAAAAAGAAAAGCAGGAGGAAAATAAAAAGAAGAGAAATAGTCCAGAGAATACCACAGAAAATGTGGAGAGTGCTCCAAGAAATTCTGACTCTCAAGAGGAGAGCTAAAGACTTTTAAAGAACGGCCATTCTGGATGCGCTATGGCTGGAAAAAAAATTCATGCTGATAAAGCGCCAGAAAGGAAGACAGAAGAAACTGCTCTAGACCCTCTGGATGCATACTTCGATTCTTTGCCAGACGACCTGCTTCCCGAGAACGAGCAGCGAGACTTAGCCAGGGAGATGATAGCCTCCCGGACCAGCCTTTATGCAACAACCTATCGCACGCTGGAAGCGATCTGCGGGCACGACGCACCAGAGAGAGAATATCTTTTTTCAGCAATAAAGAGCAGCATGGAGGAGTTGCTTGACGAGGTCTATCAGTCAGGAACGCGAATAAAGCAAATCCGCGAACGATGCCAGCACCTGCAGCAATTATATGCGTTTTTCAAAGAGGCACCGGTGGAACAAAACCCTGCAGCGCAGCACGAGCAAAGAGCGGAGTTCGTCAGCGCGATCCTCAAAAAGATATATGCCCCCGAAGAAGCGGTTTCTTTTTTTCGGCAGTATGCACTCCAGCGAAGAAAAAACGCTTCCCCTGGCGAGTCTCGATTTTTCGATGACTTGTTCCAAGAGTTTGAGAAAGCTGATAACCATTTTATTCCACTCCGGAACCGGCTGGCCGAAACGCAGCTGCGGCTCGTGGTCTGGGCTGCCAATCAGTATCGGGAGAGAGGCCTCAAACTGGTAGAGCTGATTAGCGAAGGAAATATGGGCCTCCTGAAAGCTCTGGAGACCTATGATCCGAATGACCCGAGCGGCACCAAGCTTTCCACTTATGCCACCTTCGGAATTCGCTTCGCCCTGTGGCGGGCTCTGCAACACCAAAAAGATGTTAAGTGAAATTGCTACGGGGTCGCCTTAATCGAATGCTTTATAAAAATCCATGAATTTACAATAATAATATGAAGAAAACAAAACCTCGCAAACCAGAACAAGACAAGTATATTTTTACTGAGGGAATTGATTATTCAAAAACAGAGAAAACCTCTATTTGGGGGGTTGGCGATAAAGATACTCTGGAACTTCTGAAGCAAATTGAAATTCGTGGCAAATGGTTGAATCTCGCCGCCGGTGATGGTCGTTACAATTTGAACTTATTAGAAAAAGCAGATTTTGTTGTCGCTTCTGACACTGATGAAAGTGCCTTAAGTAAATTACGGCAAAATACGCCAGATAAATTCAAAGCAAAATTACAAACCAAAGTTTTTGATGTTACTAAAAAATTTCCATTTGAAAATAGCTCATTTGACGGCGTGTTTTGCACCGGCACTTTACATATTTTTTCAAGAAAAGTTTTAGAAAAAATAATATTAGAAATTGACCACGTACTTAAGTTGACTGGAAGAGTTATAATTGATTTTGCTGCTGACGTCAAAAGAATTAGATTAGACGGAAAACCTTATACTATTAAAGACGAGCCGAAATACACATTACCAGAAGCTAAAACAACACTTAGAAATCTTTTCAAAAATTACAAGATTAAAATGTATGAATCAGAAGTTCCAGAAGAGATTTTAAAAGAAGCCAACCCCCCTTATAAATTTAGTTGTAAATTCATTCTATTAGTAGCTGATAAATAATGACGGCGACCCCTTCGCAACTCTCCTCGCCTTCGGCTCGTCGGCACGTTGCACTCTCGCTAACGCTCGGCTCACTTAACAGGAATTTTACGGCTCACTGCGTTGCACTTGTTCGCCCAAATTCGATTTTTCCAGCTCTGATTTCAGCTCTATCGGATTTTCCAGCTCTGTTCGCTCCGCTCACGAGGGAAAATCCTCACGAGGAAATCGAGGGAAAAATCGAACTTCGTAAAATTCCATACGTTATCCACATTTCTGAGCACCGGCAATATGATCAGCGCTGCTTAGAACGGATCAGGCGGTGTTTAGAGCAGCAGTTAGGCCGATCTCCGGAGATGGAAGAGATTGCTGCGGCCATGGACATCAGCCTCCAACAACTACGAAACATTTACGAACTCCCCCAGCAACCCCTGTCGCTTGATGTTACCGGCAGGTGGGAGGACGGGCCAGGCGAACCGTTAGAACAGGTGGTTTCAGCAAGAGCCCTGGACGGCTCAACTCCCAAAAGTGTAGAAGATACTATCGTCGAGACTCTGGATCGAAAGAAAATCCGCGTTCTTCTGGATCATCTGGTTTGCCAAAAAAAAGTAAAGCCCCGGGACAAACAGATCTTCTCCCGCTATAATGGCCTGCGGGGCCCGAAAGAGGAGACGTTTAAAAGCCTGGGAATAGAATTTGGGCTCACCCGCGAAGGAATCCGGCAAATTAATAAAAAAGTTTTGGGGCGATTACGGGAATGCGTGAACGGGAATCCCGAAGAAGAGAAAAGATGAAAAGCAGAGCTTTACTAAAAAACTTAGCCAAGAAACATTTATAAATAACCCCCCGTTTTTGAGTCGTGCAAGTCCGAGTTCACGCGCTATATAGGACTGCGCTGGGAGCGTTCTTGCAGTTTTATCATGGCCAAACAGGAATTTCCCGAGAACTTTAAGCATATCGTCCGCGTCGCCCAGATGGACCTCCCGGGAGAAAAGCAAATCCGCATTGGACTCGCTAAACTGAAAGGTGTTGGCGTGAATCTTGCAGACGCTGTTTGTGCCCTGGCCAAAGTCCAGAAAACGCAGCGGACTGGCCTCTTGACGAACGAAGAAGTGCAGCGCCTCAATGATATTCTGAAAGATCCATTACAGAACGGCATCCCGATCTGGATGGCCAACCGCCGGAAAGACTTTGAAACGGGAAAAGATATGCATCTGCTTTCCGGAGCATTACAATTTGCCCAGGAGAACGACCTCAAGCGCCTGAAGAAAATCAAGACCCTGCGCGGTGTGCGCCATATCCGCGGCTTGACGGTGCGCGGCCAGAGAACCAGATCAAACTTCAGAAAGAACAAAGGAAAAGTAGTCGGTGTTACCAAGAAGAAAGCCGTTCCAGGAGCAGCAGGCGGAGAGAAAGAGAAGAAGTAAAGAAAGAATAGAGAAGAAAGCAAAATAAAACGATAACAAACACTCACAAACAAAAAATACCTAAAACAACCAACTCATGGGAGACCCAAAAAAATTCCGGAAGAAGTACGAAACTCCAGCGCATCCTTGGAATAAAACTGCGATAGAAGAGCAGAGAAAAGTCCGCAAAGAGTATGGGCTGAAAAACCGCCGGGAAATCTTGCGGGTAAGCTCCTTCCTCAGAAAGTACAAAAAATTAGCCAAGAAGCTCGTCGGCCGCCAAACCGAGCAGGGAGAAAAAGAAAAGCAGCAGATCATGGGAAAGCTGTTCCGCCTCGGCTTGCTGAAGCCCGGCGCGATCCTTGATGATATCTTAGGCCTGCAGCTCAACGACATTATGGACCGCCGCCTGCAAAGCATTGTCTATCGGAAAGGCTTCGCGAGAACCATGTCGCAAGCCCGGCAGTTCATCACGCACCGGCACGTCCTCGTAGGCGAGAATGAAATTACCACGCCGACGTATCTCGTTTCCCTCGAAGAAGAAGCGCAGATTCGCTTCAAAGAAAATTCCACTTTAGCATCAGAAGAGCATCCGGAACGCGCCCGGGTGCAGAAAGCGCAGCCTCCAGAGGCCAAGAAAGATGCTGAAGAGGAAAAGAAAGAAGAAAAAGGAAGAGGGAAGAACAAAGAAGAGAAAGCAGTGGTGAAAGAGACAGAAGAAACGAAAGAAAGTACTGTAGCTGCTGAAGAGGCTTAACACTCATGAACATTTCAAAACGTGCGGCTAAAAGGATGGCTACTGTGGGACTCCTAGGATTTGCTGGTGTGCTTGCTTATGACATTCACTTGGGACTAAAAGCCGCGGCTATTGCCACTGCTCCACCTTATCGAGCTGCTGAGCGGATTTATGAACTGGGAGAAGAGACTGCAGCCAGAGAAGAAGCAATTGATGACTGCCTCAATGCTCATCCTCAAGAACCTGATACCTGCCTAAGTACTGTCACCGATTATTTTGAGTATACAGAGCAGGCGAATGCAGAAAGGGCTCAGCTGCAAGAGTCTTTCCCTGGCTATCAAGAAGCTTTCGAGGAAGTAAGCTATATTACAAAGCAAGCTTTAGAGCTCGGCGTCATAAACCTGCCTTTCAGCTTTTTAATTTGTTTTGGATGGGTAGCGTACAGCAACCGGAAAGCAGAAGAAGCAGCCCAGCAGGAAAAAGCAGGAGGGCTTACCATCAATCAATAAACACTGAGAGAAAAAACACCATGATCAAGCCAAAAACCGCAGAAATGGAACAGCCAGAAAGAGTTGCCCAGCAGTACGACAAGAAACTCCGCTGGGGCATCGCCCACATCCTTTCGACGTACAATAATACCATCATCACGATTACCGACATTACTGGTACAGAAACCATAGCGCGATCCAGCGGCGGGCAGATGGTCAAGTCCGATCGCCTGGAAAGCTCGCCAACGGCAGCGATGGGAGCAGCAAAGAAAGTTGCCGATATCTGCCGGGAGAAAGGCATCAATGCTTTAACGATTAAAGTCCGCGCCCGAGGCGGGCATAATGGGCCAAATAATCCCGGGCCGGGAGCGCAGCCGGCCATCCGTGCTTTGTCCCGCATGGGCTTGCGCATCGGAAAGATTGAAGAAGTCACGCCCGAGCCGCATAATGGCTGCCGGGCAAAAGGCGGCAGGCGCGGAAGGAGAGTCTAAGAAAGAAAAGCTCATCAGCTAATACAACCACCGACAAAGCGGAGCACCACTATGAAACTCGAAAAAATCAAAGAAGAGCGGAAGAAGAACAAATTGACATTCCTGCTTAAAGGCAGCACGGATGTGTTTGCCAATGCTATACGCCGATTAATCGTCGAAGAAGTGCCGACGCTCGCCGTCGAGGACGTCGAAGTGCGGGATAACTCTTCTGCACTCTATGACGAAATGCTGGCGCTGCGCCTGGGATTAATGCCTATCAGCACGGACCTCAAGAGCTACCAGCATAAAGAAGGCTGTTCCTGCCAGGGAGCGGGCTGTGCACAGTGCGAATTGAAGATAACGCTGAAAGTAGCCCGCCGCGGCTATGTCTATGCCGAAGAAGCCAAGAGTGCTGATCCGAAGTGCACGTTTGTGTATCCGAAAACGCCCATCGTGAAGCTGCTGCCCAAGCAGAAGATTGACGTGACGATGACTGCCGTTCTGGGCAAAGGCAAAGAGCACACGAAATGGTCGTCCGGCTGGGCCATCTTCATGCACGAGCCCAGCATCAAAGTCGGCAAAGTTGCTGATGCGCAGGCAATCATGGAAAAATGCACGGACGGCGTGTTTACATTGAAAGGGAATACGCTCAGCGTGAATGAGGAGAATGTGTACAATTCGCAGCTGCTGGAATTCTACAGCAGCCTCGACAAAGGCATCACGGTCGAATATACGGACAATATCGTTTTCGCCGTCGAAAGCTGGGGACAGCTCAGCTGCCGGGAGATGCTGCAGAAAAGCGCAGAGATTCTCCTGGAAAAAGTAGAACTGTTAGAAAAAGCCATCGCTTAAAACCATGAAACGAACTGGCCCAACGAGTTATCAGGTACAGGAGTTGCTTGCGGTGCTAGAAGAAAAAGGGAAAAAAAGCAAGCTCTGGCAGCGGGTGAGCGAAGATATTCAAAAGCCCACGCGGCAGCGGCGCCTTGTCAACGTGTATAAGATTGAGAAATATGCCCAAGCCGGCGAAACGGTGGTTGTGCCAGGAAAAGTGCTGAGCGTTGGGGAGTTAACCAAGAAAGTGGATGTGG
>Ga0209542_10005669_pt1 | contig 24784 bp, 31 predicted proteins | sample RifCSPhighO2_01_FD_184028 | JGI IMG/M metagenome (GOLD analysis project Ga0209542, IMG submission 184028) | Soil microbial communities from Rifle, Colorado - Rifle CSP2_plank highO2_0.1 (SPAdes) (version 2) | ecosystem: Environmental > Terrestrial > Deep subsurface > Rock core/Sediment ...
CTCACCGGATCCACATGCCCCCCATGCTCTCCGGCCTTAACCAACGCTTCCTTTCCAATATCATACACGCACTGCTCCACAAACCGCTTTACGGGTTGAAACTCACCTGGAATGACCTCTGTTACTTCCTCCCTCAGCTGCGCCCCCTGCGGCACCACCTTAAGATAAATCCCTAACCCGATTAATCCCAAAATGAAAATACCTAGAATTACAAACAAAGTGACTTGACCTTTCAAACCCCACCCCTTCATATGCTTGAAAACGAGAGACCGATATTAAAAGATTTCTCTTTCTAAGGCCCACACCCCCTAAAAACTTAAATACTCAACCCCCTTACACTTTCCCATGAGTTTCTTCCCCCCCATGCAACCTGGTGAAGATGAAGATTAGAAAGACGACGACTAGCGCACAACCTTTAAATACCCCTTTCTATTACAAAGACTATGAAAACCTTCACAGCTGTTATTCAAAAAGAAGAAGACATGTATGTGGCCAAGTGCCCCGAAGTAGGCACGGCCAGCCAAGGCGAAACCATTGAAGAAGCCCTTGCCAATCTAAAAGAAGCCACTGAACTCTATCTAGAAGAATTCCCTTTGAAAGACGTTACCCGGCCCATTCTGACCACTTTTGAGGTGGCCGAAGTTGCCAGGACTTAAGAAGATTTCCGGCAAAGAATGCGTTAAGATATTATGCAATAAGTTTGGCTTTTTAATCAAAAGACAAACTGGAAGCCATATTGTACTTCGCAAGGAAACTCCTCGAGGGGCTGTTGGTACGGTCGTTCCAAACCATAAAGAGCTCAAGATTGGAACGTTGAAAAGTGTCTTGGAACTTGCCAAAGTTGCCGAGGAAGAATTTGTGAAATATAGATAACTGCGTAGCTTATGCTACTCTATTGTACGCAGCTATCTATATGTGAACTGCGCTAATCATGTTCTCTAAGTCGCGCAGTTCACTATATCAATGACCTAAATAAAAACAAACAAGGTAAAAATATGAAATTCCCCCTTCTTGTTCCCGACCGATCCAAAATTGTCTCCCAAATCTCCATTGCTCAGCAAGAAATCGCTGTTTTTTACGATGAACTCACAGAATACTTTGAATGGACGCAACGACAGACCGGTACCAACCTCATTAAGAAAGCCGCTGAGCTCACTCTGCGAACTCTTAGCCAAGATCTTGACCCCAAACAAGGACTGGACCAATGGGAAACCCTCCAAGCCAGAGGACTGCAAACCTTAGGTAACTGCATCCGACAAAAAGCCATTACCTGCCTTCACATCGGCCTCTTCTTTCATCTGCTTCTCCAACAAAAAAACATACCGTCCATTCTCATCCAAGGCTACTACATCGAAAGCAACCAAAACCCTTGGACTACGCCTAGAGAGCGAGCCGTCGTTCTGAACCCCCACAGCATTCTCAAAAAAGAAGAATTCAAATCCGATGGTCACTTATGGAATGTCGTCCACTGGTAAGGAGATTTCTGGCTTATGGACCTTGCCAATCTAGCCGATGGAAAGGTGGTCAAAGAGAAAATAGAGTTTGATCTGAACAGAGAACGAGACCTATTTACCCTCGCACTCAATCACTCCTCTTTCAAATACCGGCATTATCAGCAACATGGAAGTGTAGAGATACAATCACTCTAATTAATATATCCTCCTTTCTGCAAGTTCCATAATTTCTTATACTCCCCTTTCTTCTTGATCAATTGCCTATGGTTGTCCATCTGAACGATTCTGTTTGTGCTAACAAAATTCAAAAACTATTTAAGCTAAAACCTCTTTCCCGGTTCTATGGCAAGGAAGAAAATATCAGAAAAAGAATGGGAACAAAAGGTCAAAGAAGCCAAAGCAAACCCTAAAATAATGAAAGACGTAAAGAGAATGATAAAAAAAACTACTTCTACCTCTTTCTAAACCGCTCCAGTAGATCCTCATAATTCCAAAAATTAGGAGTGCGATGACCCTTTAGAATATGCACCTTCTTATAAACGAGCTGCGTCAGTTCACTCATCAAAGTCTTCTCATCTCCAGAACAAACCACATCTAAATTATTAAGTGTCGCACACGCGACTACCATAAAATCCACCCCCATTTTACCCCAATCCTTTGACCCACCCGCTTCCCGATACTGTCTATAATACCCTTTCGCTAGACTAACTGTCTTTTCAGAATTCATAAACATCCTATCTTTTGTTATACGATCGTACAATTCCAAAAGGAAGATACGCGAATCTCTCGTTGAATCCCTCAACTCTTTCCTCACTAATTGAAATCCATAAACAACAAAACTCTTATCGCTCACAATTTTTTGCTCTAACTCAACAACATCTGCCTCTTCGAATAAGTGACCATACACATTCGTATCGAAAATTACGCGCAACATACCTATTGAATTAAGACTTTCTTTAAATGCTTTATCGCAAACTTCCTAATTAATATACCCCCCTTTCTGCAAGTTCCACAATTTACGATATTCTCCTTTTTTCTTGATCAATTGCCTATGATTGCCAAGCTGTACGATTTTTCCTTTGTGGATCACGACAATCTTATCCGCACGCATGATCGTTGATAGACGATGAGCAATGATGATGCTTGTTCTTCCCTGCATCAAGCGCTGCAAGTCCCGTTGGATTTCATGCTCGGTATGTGAATCTAATGAGGACGTGGCTTCATCCAGGACTAATATTTTCTTGTTGGCAAGAATAGCCCTTGCGATTGAAACACGCTGTTTTTCCCCGCCTGAAAGCTTCACGCCGCGCTCGCCTACAACCGTATTTTCTTTCTTTGGCAAACTGCGCACAAAGGTGTCGAGCTGCGCAAACTTCATCGCTTGAAAAACCTCCTTTCTTGTAGCGCCTGGTTTTGAAAAGGCAATGTTGCTGTAGATGGTGTCGTCAAACAAGACGCACTCCTGAGGCACAATGCTCAACTCGGAACGCAAGGATTCCTGGCGGAAGTCGCGAATGTCCTCTCCATCAATTAAGATCGCACCACTATTCACATCATACAGACGGTATAATAACTTCATCAACGTGGTCTTTCCGCAACCTGAATGACCTACTAAAGCTACTTTTTCATTCCGATTCACCCTCAAATTAAAATCTTTAAACAAGGGCCGCTTGTAGTACTTGAAAACTAGGTTGTGAAAATCCACTGTTCCTTCGTGGATTACCAAGTCCTTAGCGCCCGGCTGATCCTTAATGTCGTTCTCAATCTTTCCATATCGGAATAAGTACTCGAAATCAGCCATCGCTCGGTAGAATTCTCTCATGCCATGAACAAAGCTAAAAACATGACCCATCAGGCCACCCGCCACGGTGAAAATAAAAACGACCGTACCCATCGTCAATTTGTTATTCAAAAAACCAACTACTGGAAAATACACCAAGAAAAAAACGCCCACTGCGATGATTCCTTGCTGCACAGGTTCCAGCCATTTATAATACCCCCAATGTCTTAAGAAAGCCTTTCTCGTCCACTCAGTAATCCTTCTAAACTTATCCTTAATGTTCTCTTCTTTTCCAAAATGTTTAATTGAATCGATGTTCAAAAAGACATCTGAAATGTAGGCTTTCTCATGATCCTCAGCCTCGTTTGCTGCCATATTCGCCTTGCGCTGCATGAGCTGAATCATGAAGCTAAAAGCTATGAAAAGAACGACAATGCCTACCAAAACAAGAGCGGAAAACCAATCAAAATAAATCAAGGAAATACCCACCACCACCAACTGTAAAATCAAAGGAGCTGTGTTGAACACCACGACATCCGTCATACGCTCTATGGCCCCGCCTGCTTTTACCAATCTAGAGATTAATGAACCTGTCTTATGGGTGGTATGGAATTTATGAGAGAGATGAATGATGTGATTGAAATACTTACGCTTCAAATCCATCATCAACAAGGTCTCGAGCTTGTTCAAGAAATGTAGGTGCAACCACTTGGACACCGCTCTTAACAAAGTCACACCAAAAAAGATAGCTGCTATCATGTACAAGGTACTTACGAAACCCCCTCGAGGCAACTTATCCGCAGCAAAATTCGTCCCTTCATCCACCAGCCATTTGAACAAGAACTTGTCTGAAATCAACGTAATCTCGAACAGCAAGATCGCAATGAAGATAGCCAGGTACAAGAGCTTGTAGTTTCTTGCGAACTCCCAATAGACTCGAAGATTGTATTTATAATCAATCCCGGATTTCTTTTTCATGCAACACCCAGAATGCTGGTTATTTAACGAATCTTTCCGTTCTTAACCTTATCCGTTACCAGCTGACCGTTCGGCGAACACAACGGCTGGTTGTCAGCGAAGACCAAACCGTCTTTTGCTTCCAAAACGACTTTTACAAAGTCCTCGTAAGAGATTGTGGATTCTCCCTGCGACGTGCCTTCGACAGTAACGGCATCGCCTGGCTTTGCGCCCGGAACCAGCACAAGACCGACGGTGCCTGCTTCTTCACATGCTAAGAGCATACCCTTTGAAAGCTCGCCTTTAAACATGCGAGGCTCGAGATTTGTGACGACGACTATATGCTTTCCAGTGATTTCTTCCTTGGTGTAGTAAGGACGCATGCCTGCCACGATCTGGCGTTTTTCCGTTCCAAGGTCGATCTGTAAGAGGTAGAGCTTGTCTGCGCCGGGATGTTCCTTCGCTTCCAAGACCTTTGCGACTTTGAGGTTGAGCTTGGAGAGGGGTGAAATGGGAGCTACTAGCTCGAATGATTCTAACTTTTTATAGACGATCTCTGCCTGGTTGATGGAGTGATCCTTCAAGTTAAAACTCAAGTCCTTTTCAGACACAGTAGGGATGTTCAATTGATGCTCGATCTTGCTCACAAAAATCGGCACCAAAGGTTTCAGCAGAACAGCCAATACCTTAATGGCGTTGACGCACTCTGAGGCGATCTTGTGTGCTTTTTCCCGATCTTCCTTGATCAACTTCCAGGGCTCATGATCTTGGAAATACTTATTTCCCCAGCTGCTGATTTTTAAAATACCCTTAACTGCTTCCCGGAAATGCCATTTCTGATAATGCTCCAATACGTTCTGGGCCTCTGTCAATACTTGAGTCTCTAAAGCCATATCGGTTGAACGGACAAGCTTGGAATCAAAGTTCTTGTTCACAAAACTCAAGGTCCTATATATAAGATTGGCGATGTTGGAGATGAGTTCGTTGTTGACTCTTTCTACAAAGTCATTCGTATTCAGATCTAGATCTGTAACGGAACGAGACCAATTCGAGGCGTAGTAAAACCGGATGAATTCTGGATCTGCTTTTTCCGCTAGATCGTCCGCTGAGATCATGGTTCCACGTGACTTGGACATCTTCTCTCCGTTGATCGTTAAGAAACCATGCACGATGACGTCATCTGGAACTTTGAAGCTAGCGTGGTGCAACTCTGCTGGCCAGAAAAGCAAGTGGAAATAAGTGATGTCCTTACCAATCACATGCACGACATTCGAGTTGTTCCAAACCTGAGCAGCTTTATCCTTGTCTTTGCCCAGGAAGTTGCAAAGACTGGAAATGTACCCAATCGGAGCATCCAGCCAGACATAGAAAAACTTGTTTTTTTCTCCTGGAATTGGAAAACCAAAATACGGACCATCCCGAGAGATGCACCAATCCTCCAAACCCCCCCGCACCCAGGTCAAGAGCTGATTGACCACTTCTTCCTGCAAGTTTTTATTGTGAGTCAGCCAATCCTCTAAGAACGCCGAACATTCTGACAGTTTGAAAAAGAAATGCTCTGATGTTTTTCTTATTGGTTTTGACTTACAAAGGGTGCAATAGGGATCAATCAGATCCACCGTCTTATACGCGGCACTGCACTTCTCACAATTATCTCCATACTGATCTGGAGCTTGGCATTTAGGACATTTGCCCTTCACATACCGATCGGGTAAGCTACGCGCACATTTTTCGCAAAAGGTTACCTCGATTTCTTTCTTATAGATAAGACCTCTATCTGTTAAGCGCTTGAAAATCAACTCGGCAAAATACTGGTTTTCTGGACTGTGCGTCGTGTGATAACTGTCAAACACTATATTGAACTTCTTGAAGCCCTCCTTGAAGACGGCTGACCACTTCTTGATGAAGTCTTCCGGAGACATTCCTGCCTTCATCGCGTTGATCTCAATTGGCGTGCCGTGCGTGTCATCTGCACAACAATACGTCACTTTTTTACCTGACAAGCGCAAGGCACGGACATAGATGTCTGTGAAGATGTAACCTACTAGCGTGCCAGCATGTAAAGGGCCGTTGATGTACGGCAAGGCCGTGGTTATCACTAAAGGCTTGTCTTGATCCATATTCCAAAGGGAGAGGTTACGGTTTAAATAGGTTGTGTGCGAAAAGAGCTACAACTTGCCTGAAGACTTGACTCGATTGTTCTCCGGATTCTTGTGATTATACTTTACTAGAATCTCCTTTTTAGCGAGGTTAAATGCTTCCTCTATATCTACGCCGAGCTCATTTGCCAATCGACAAGTACCGAAGAAAAGATCGCCCACTCCATCCACAAAAATTTTCTTATTCTCTTTTACAAATTGGATGCGTTCTTCTTCTTTTTTATATCTCAAGTGCTGCGACATCTCTAGAAGCTCCTCATGCAGGTGATCGAACTTATCTATATTTGGAAGGTCTTTCCAGCCGTTGCGCTCGGCAAATTGTTTGACTAGTTTTTGAGCGTCTTTGATGGCGGTGATGGGTGGATCTTGCATAAGAATAAGAAAAAGAATAGAGTATATAAATTTAGCCCAGCAACACTTCTTTGCCTTCTTTGATTTGCCAGATGCGCTCTTCTTTCGGAGCAGAGCCTTTCTCGTTGATTGTAATGGTGCCGGTAGCGCCTTGCAAGCCTTTAACTTGGTAAAGAGCTGTTTTGATGGCTTCTGGATCGGAAGAACCTGCGAGCTTCATCGCTTCGAAAATGGTGTAGATACCATCATAACCTAATGCGTTGAACACTGGCATAGAAGAGGGCTCCCCATATTTTTCTGCAAATAGGCGACTTACCTGATCTAATCGGTCGCTCTGCTCAGCAAACACTTGGGTGTAATAAATCCCTTCAGCTGCAGTACCTACATTCTGAGTGATTTCTGGCGTGATCACGTCTCCTGTTAGTATAGTCCCTTTGAAGCCTAACTCTTTCAACTGCTTAAAGATCAGGTCTCCATTCATAATGAAAGGAAAGTAAAAACCGTTTGCTTTCACCTGGTTGACTTGTGCAATTAACGTTCGATAATCCTTTTCTTCTGGAGAGTAAGCGCCGAACTCTTTTACTTCCCCCCCTAACTCTTTGAATCTTCGTACAAAATTTTCTTGGATTAACTGAGACCATTCATCTATATGATACGCAGAAGCTACCCTTCGAAGGCCGAGTTTATTATAGGCATGCTCTGCCATTACTTCGCCTGCACGTTCGGTGCTGAAGCCAATACCAAAGGTGTAGTCTCCGAGGTTTTCTAACTCTTCATTGGAGTCCCATAACGTGACTAAAGGAACGTGGTTGATTTCGAACGTGGGACTGGCCGGTTTGGCATCGTTTACGGCGGTCACCAAACCTGCTACGATATGATCTTGAGAGACTAATTTTTCTGCAGCTGTAACCGCGCCAATGGGGCCTGCTACGAATAAACGATCATCCTCGATTACCACTTGCAAAGGCTTACCCTTAAACCCCCCTTGCATGTTGATTTCGTCTATGGCCAATTCGATGCCTTGTTGCATGGCTTGGCCCACGTTGGATAGGTCTCCTGTAAGGATTAGAATTGCTCCTATCTTGATGGGTTCTTGCCCTTCTGATGGCGTTGAACTACAACTGGCTAAGATGAGGAATACTGCAAGACTTCCGATGAAGAGGGCTGATTTCATATAACTATTTGACACTTATAAGTAGATAAACTTTAGTCGTCCTTTAAAGGACGAAAGGTTTATATTTTGGCCTTGCTTTTAGAGATTATGATCGAAGAAGAACTCATTGACTTTGGATTGACCTCGAATGAGGCTAAGATTTACCTCGTACTGCTGGAGAATGGCGCCCTGAATCCCTACCAAATCGCTGAAAAGACCGGACTGCACCGAGGATACATCTATGATGCATTAGAGCGCATGCAAAAAAAAGGCGTTGTGAGCGCTGTGCACAAACTCAAGAAAAAACACTATCAAGCTGCACAGCCCAAGGCTCTCGCTGCCATGCTGCAAGAAAAAGCCAGCCACTTCCAAAAGGTCGTTCCGCAACTGAACATCCTTCAAGAAAAAACAACGGAAGATATGCGCGTCGAAGTCTACAAAGGAAAAAGCATCTTTCGTATCTGCATGAATGATCAGATTAGCACGATGCATACCAAACGAGACCTATTGATGATCAGCAGTGATGAAAAAACCTACGAAGAAACCGACCCTATCTATATTCAGAGATATTTACAAAAAGAACAAGAAACCGGCTGCAAAGAGAAAGTTATTATTAAGAAAGGCGGCTATCAGTTGAAGGCGAAGCATATTGAATATCGAGAACTGCCGCTAAAAATGATCGGCAATGCTTCCTTGTTTGTTTATGCCAACCGCGTTTCGTTTTTGTTGTGGGGGAATCCGAACAATTTGATTATTATAAAAAATCAAGAAGTAGCAGATACATATACTCGACAATTTAATGTGCTGTGGGGATTGGCGAAGAAAACTAAATAAAAACTAGAAACCACCTCAGCTGCCTTTTCTCTTGCTTTGTACCATTGCTTTTTGTACATGTTCGCGGAGCTCCTCGACCTTTTTCTCAGTAAGATGTTGAGCGACTGCTTTACACTGTACCAGCACATCCGGAGCTTTCCTGAGCATAAGCTGATATTGCTCGTCTGGAACGGTACGGTCAACGTAATACTGAGCGTCCGCCCTTGCTTGCAAGGAGCTTTCAAAAGAATCGCAATCTTCTCTAGAAAAATATTCACTTAGAAAGGATCGCACAAATGCCAAGGTGCAAGCGTGCACTTCGCACTTGACCCCGATGCGCATCAGAATAGCATAGAGAGAAAAATAGATTGTATAATAGGCCGTTGCAATCTGCCAATCTTTTACTGTATTCACCTTAATCGAAGACAGGGCCTCTTCGGCCTTCCTGAAATAGGCTTCTGCCAAGTTTGGATTGGGCTCTATGAGCTCATACGCTTTTTTCCGAATGCACCACTCTATTTTAGCCATTTTGTACCATCCTCACAAAGCCTTCTGCGTTGAAGACAACGGTATGATTATCCAAGACTTCTCGGATTAAGACGTCGCTTTTAAGGTTTTCCTGGAATGTTTTTAAAGGATAATTTTTGACACTGACTCGAAGGTTGTATATCTCACCTGCCGCTTCTATCTTCTTCCGGTCGCAAGGCCCTACAATAAATAGGTCTAGATCTGAATCTTCCTTTTCTAAGCCCTTTGCATAACTTCCGAAAATCAAACCGATTCCTTCCAGGTAAGCAGGGATTTTGCTTAAGAACTCCTTGATTTTTAGATGTTTTTCCAAGAATAGAATGGTTTTGTAATGCTCAGCGAAAATCAGATATTCCTGACTTATCAACGCCTTTCTTAGGTTGTAAACCCTGGTTTTTCCGCGGAGACTAGACTCCAGAACCGCCTTTTTCTCTAAGTCATTGAGGATGAGCTGGGCTGTGCTGGGACTGATGCCAAGCACTTGATGCACCTCCCGGATGTAGAACCCCCTATTGAAGCCTTTCGTAAACAACGACAATACCCGGAAATGCGTTTCCGTTATGTTTGATTTATCGTACATATGTACTATTTATCGTACAGTTGTATTTAAAGGTTACGGATTCCACGACAAAAAACACTTAACCAAGAATACGCCCTAATTCTTCCTTCAGAGAAAGCAATCCCTTGAAAAAGATACAGCGCATCCCCATATCTTTTGCTGGAACAAGATTTCTTTCCATGTTATCTATAAAGACTACTTCTTCCCCTTTAAGCTCCATTTCTCTTAATACTAATTCGTAAGCTCTTTTATCAGGCTTTGCTAAACCAATATCTGCCGAACTATACACTTTCTCAAAAACTTGATCTAAGCCACCTTTTTGTCTTTTTATCTGCATCCACTCTCGCGCTTCATTCGCCAAGATCGCTAAACGTAACCCTTTATCTCGCAATGACCTTGCAAAACCAAGTACTTCTGCATTAATGGATATTGCAGCATCGTATTCTTTCCTTATCTTTCCCACATCGACTCTTCTGCCGTATCTCTCCTCAAACCCCTTCCAAATTTCATCAACCCCACATTTTCCTAACTTAAGATTCGGCCAATGCTCTTCCCACAGGCACTCTCCTTCTGCTTGAGTAATCCCATTGCTTTCAAGCACTTGTAAAAAAATGGTATCAGCATCTGAACCCAATACGCCACCAAAATCAAAGAGGATTGTCTTTATCATTTAGCACACAAATTCAATCGCTTTTAAAAAGATATAGGGAAAAATCAGAAATCGTCGTCGTCCGCATCGGCTGCGGCCGCTGTACCGCCTTTGTCTTTCTTTTTTATTTCCTTCATCTTCTTGGTGATAGGAATTTGTTCATGACAGCTTTGGCATTCGAAGACAATGGCCTTAACACCCTGGAAGGACTTGCGCTTGAAAGGTGCCGTGGTTTCTCCGCTGTGAACGCACTTTGCGCAGGTATATTGGACATTACAGGTCAATTTAGCTTCATAAACGCCTTTTTCTTCTGAATACCCACAATCTGGACAGACGTACTCCGTAGCACGGATCTTGACTTTTCCCTTTTCTATGGGCTTACCCATCATGCCTTTTTTGCACTTCGGACAAGGCTCTTTAAGCACCCAGGCTACGGTCTTACTATTCCCTACAGCCCTACGGGTAAAATACAGACATTCCGCCATACTCTCTGGCATCTTTAATGACATACAAAGCCCAACAAAAAGAGACCTATATAAGCTTTACTCCTCAACTAGAAGCTGAAGGACTTATTCTGCCTGTGACAAACATGTATTCAAAGAATAACTCAAATCCTCTAACATGCTTGCTACCGCATCCCAATGGCTCAAATAGAAACGAGGACGCTCGTCCACATCTGAACCTGACTCGTGAACCCCCACCAAGCGCTGAGCCACATCAAAATCCTGCAATACCCTGTCCAATAAAGTCGTAGCATTCACGCCCACTTGACGAGCGGCTAAAAAATACTTAAACGCAAACTCCATCTCTTTTTGCTTATCGCACGACACAGACTCCATCTTGCTGAAATTACCCATACCTGAACCCAACTGATAAAATCTTTCTGAACCCAACATCTGATCTCTTGCCTCAATGAACCACAACAATTTCTTCTTATCTATTGAGTCAGGATCCTGAGACACGCGAGCCTTAAAAAGAGTTAAGTCTTTCTGAAACGCCTCAATCTTCTTCAGATCTACAAAATTCATATCCATACGCTCCTTCTTAAAATTACCCCCATGCCTAAAATCCAAGTCAGACAAGTAGTTAAACCCTTCTTCAAACGAATAAGAACCCTGCTTAAAACCCGCACAAGCCACTAAAAGCAAGCAAGCGGCTAAAACCCAAAGCTGTTTCATAGTATTTAGGGAATATAAACCCTTAATAAGCTTTATGGGGCTTGCGTCCATCTGCTCGATAACTCTCTTAGCAAGCTTTAAAAAGTAAACAGAAAACCAGTAATCTGTGCCTCCGTAGCATAGTAGCTGGTGCACCCCCTTGGTATGGATACAAAGAGGGGGAGGTCGCGAGTGCAACTCTCGCCGGAGGCTCGTTTTATGTCGACAGAATGACCATTTGAAAAGGAGAGTTGCACCTGTAGGAGGCGAAACCTTTAAATATACCACTAATTTGGGTTATGTATACCAATAAAGTGGGATTATGATTACGAGCAAACAACTCAACCTATTTCAAGTATTTGCTAAACAGCCATTCACAGAAATCACTTTGAAGCAGATTAAAGACCTTGCAAAAGAGAAATCCAATCACGCATTGGAAATCGCCATGGTGCAATTCAAAAAAGAAAAACTCTTCTTAGAGAGAAAAGTTGGAAAGTCCACCCTCTATTCTTTAGACTTTAACAATGACAAAATCTATTATTATATAGCTTTAGCCAATCACGAACGGCTAAGCACACTGATGCATAGGAGCATCAAGTATGTTAAGGAAGAGGCGCTTGGTAGAACAAAATTCTTATCCATTGTTATTTTCGGATCGTACGCAGTGGGAAAGGAGACAAAAGAATCAGATCTTGATGTTTCCATATTCATAGAAGATGAAAAATACAAAAATAAGATAAAAGCTTCGTTAAGCAGCGCTGAATTAAAATCCCCTCTCCCCTTAGATAGCCATGTCATCACAAGAGATGAATTTATGGAAATGCTCTTAAACAATGAAGAAAACCTTGGAAAAGAAATAGCAAGGAAACATTTGGCAGTATACAACCACCCACTATTTTATAGCCTTATATTGGAGGGAATGAAGCATGGATTCCATATCTAAACTATACACCAAAAAAGCGCAAAACGAAATAAACTTATCCAAGATCATCCTCAAAATAAGCCAGGATGAATCTCTTCAAGAAAAGGTCTTCTCCACTCCAAAGGACACCTATTTTAGTGCCGTCATCACCCACGCCTATTACTCCATATTTTACATGGCAAAGGCGTACCTGCTCAAAAAAGGCATTAAGACCGACTCTCCCGAAGAACACAAGAAAACTTATGAAACCTTCAAACAACTTGTGGAGGAAGGCATTGTCGATGTTGAACTTCTCAAGTTGTATGAAGAAGCCTTAATCCGTGCCGACACGCTCGTCAGCATATTCCATCTCGAAAAAAGCAAGTGCGGCAAATTCACCTACAAGGAACTCCCTCAAGCCAACCAAGAACCGGCAGAAAAAAGCATCAAAAATGCTGAGCAGTTCTTCAAACATGTGCATAACCTGTGCGAATAATTTCTTCATCTTTTTGGCTTGAATCCTCTGAAGCGCCATTCTATGCATAAAATTTATTAGCAAGCCTTCGTTAGACCGCTCGTGGACAAAGACTTAGAGAAAGAAGTTGACAAAACAGTCTGGGAAGATTCTGGAGTAATAGAAGCTCTCAAACGATCGGAACCATGCCCTTGGCAGGGAAACCTTGACGGAACTTTATATTGCGAGACATCGGACGTGTCTTTTGGAAGATGTAAATATAATACGGGGAAGCCTATCTTGGTGCCTCGCGCAGAAGACGATCCTGAAATGCCCTGGCGGCAGTACCGCTCGAAGACGATGAGAGCTACGATGGCATTTGCAAACAGAGCAGGAGATAAGGCGATTTGCAACTATCGTTCTGACATGAAGGAGAAGAGCCTATGGAGAAGGCTTCTGGGTTTATGAATTTCTGCGCTCTGCTGCTTATAAAACTGAATCTGATTATGGTACTGTAAGTAAGACTGAGTGACTGCATTCCGTTCCTGCCCCATTTGTTGCAGATCCGCTTCAAAGTCACGCAATCCTTCTTCAGAGCCGAAGATAAACTGAGTAAAGAAAGGGCGAGACTTCAGCAGCACATACAAAGATTGCAGATCTTCTTCAACGGCACGATACTTGGATCGCAACCGCCCCATATCATGCCTCTTAGCCTCCAACTCGCTCAAATACGCGTCAAGAGCCATAATTAAAGTAAAAGACTCAACTATTTAAACAACAGGTGTACAAAAAAGGACACCACATATTGATATAGTCTTTATGTGCGCTACTGATTATACAAAAAACTACGAATCGCAAGAATGCGTTTTCCCCCCATTTCCACTTGAAGCCGGTAGCCCGCCGGAGGCTTCTATTTATGGACAACAAAACCTACCACTGCATCTTGATTGGGATTGTCTCTATTTTCTTCCTCTGGTCTGCCATACACCCCTATGATTACTTCACCTGGTTCTTGGAAGTTGCACCCATCCTGATTGTGGCGCCGATCCTGTTCTTGACCTACAACCGATTCCGACTCAGCAACCTGAGCTACACACTGATTGCGATCCACTCTATTGTACTTATCATTGGAGGACATTACACCTACGCGTTGACACCGATTGGGGACTGGATGAGCACTCTTTTTGGATTTACCCGCAATAACTATGACAAGATCGGACATTTTATGCAAGGCTTTGTGCCTGCGATTATTACCCGAGAATTAATCATCCGAACAAGTCCCTTAAAAAAAGGATTCTGGCTCAACCTCAACAGCATCGCGATTCCTCTTGCGCTGAGTGCCTTCTATGAGTTTATTGAATGGTGGATGTCCCTTGCGACGGGAAGTGCCAGCGACAGTTTCCTAGGAACGCAAGGTTATATCTGGGATACGCAGAGCGATATGTTTTTGTGCTTTATGGGAGCGATTATTGCATTGATTGTATTGAGAAAAGTGCATGATCGATCGATGCACCACATAAAAGTTAAAAGAAATTCCTAATTTCTTGTGATCATTATTCTGCTTCTGTTGTGGTGGGCGGTTTATGTGTGCGGCAGATGAAAACCCAGGGTAAACCCTCTACCTGTGTAACTTTTTCTACCAAATCATCTAAGAATGCGTGAGGAATGAATTCATCCTGTTCATCAGCTGGAATTTCAGCGGCGATAGATGGCCCGCAAATAAATAGCTCCTGCATCAATTAATGCGAGCCCTTTACCCATACACTAAACTCCCCCACTTCTGAAATCGATGGAGTTATTCTTAGTCAACGCGGCCGCCCACCACCGGTGATCGCTTCGCTCAACACCGGTGGCATGCTCGCTCACTTCGTTCGCTCGGGGCGGCCGCGATAGACGAAAAGAGCACTGCATAAAGCTTCAGAATAATCTATTCTACCACTGGTCATCGCTCGCCTCCGGCTCGCTCAAGACCGGTCGGAAAACCAATTATATAGAGATTTCTAACTTTTTTTCTTAATCATAAACCCCTCACGGGCGATGGGGATGATTCGGACTTTTTGCCCTTTTTTTATTTTCAGATGATCGGCTAATTCGGCTGGGATGCCCACTACAAGGCTTCTACCACTGATGGTGACTTTTCTATCAAAGCCAAAGGAATACTCTTTCTCTGTGCGCCTCTCCATTTCCTTTGCCTGCCTCTCTGAAAAAAATACATTACCACACTTTCGACATTGATAAGCCTCTACATTCTTCAACGGAAATCCTTCTTGGAATTCATATCTAGGAAGGACCCCTTCCTTCACAAGAATATTGCACTTGGCACAATAAACGCCATCTTTCATTTTTCCCATTGTTTCCTCCGAATCGGATAAACTGTGATAACCCTTATCGTATTCTTTCTAAATGTGTAAACCACTGTGATATCTTTATCCTTTAATACTAAGTACTTGCCGTGCCTTACTTCTCCTTTAACTATTTCCGTGAATTCTAACTTTCCATACTCAATGCATTGAGCTATTTCTTCCTCTGTGATTCCTGCCCGATACATCTCTCGCTGAGCATGATTGGAAATCATCATGCTTTAGGAATTGATGCTCGGCTCTTAATAAGTAGGTGTAGTCTTGACTACAACTAGGCTACTGACTATCCCTTATCTTTCACTTATCAGATAAGTATCTAATATATATAAACGTTTCGTCTTTCAAAAGCTCATCTTTAAAAACAAAACGAAAATCAAAGCTCCATGAACACCCTCTGGCACTTGTTCTGGACTTATATCTGGTTCCGGAAGAAAAAATGGTGGTGGAAAGCAACCCTCTTTGCATTTATACCTGATGCTCTCTGGATACTGCAAATGCTGATCTTACTTGGAAATGGGCAAATGAAAACCCTCAACTTAGACATCATCTATTTGTTCCCATTTACTGAAGCCATTCAATACACCCTCCACAGCACCTTGATCTTTCTTGTGTTACTGGCCTTAACTCTCTGGTGGAAGAAAGAAGCCTTATACGGCTGTTTTTTTGGCTGGGGCTTCCATATTTTTTCAGACTATCTAACCCACCGAGGAGACAACTACCTTCCATTCTATCCCCTCAGCCACTGGATGATCCAAGGACCGATTAGTTATTGGGAACCCCAATATTATGCCAATGAATTCAATGTGATTTGTTATGCTCTAGCCAGCCTGATTGCCTGGTACTGGCTCTGCCACCCTAAAAAGATCAATGTATGCGACACCTTGTTCAGCGGCATTACGGCAGGATTCTTTGCGGTAAGCCTTGTTTTCTTCCCCCTGGTCCGTCACAACCCTTGGAGCTTAAACTTCTTGTGGATGCCCCTGGTCTTGTTCGGCACCGTGTTCTTTATACATATTCAACAGTTGAAAGAAATATTTAGACAAGTACAACAAAAAGGCACACTGCGCACATTTGTCTGGTTAATAGACGTTAGAAATCATACTTAGAACCTGAAGCTTCCCTCAACAAACTGCCTGCATCCAATTTCTCGTTTGTAATGATCTTCTCATTCCCACAATAAGGGCAATGTTTTACCTGCGTCGAAGGAGAACGAGAAAACTTGAAATTGCACTTCGGACAACGATAATGGGTGATGGAAGGCATTATTGGTTTAGAGGGCTCTTTGGGCTTCGGAGCCTGCACGGCAATAAAATCCTCATCCACATCCTCATATGAAGTTGTCATGACTTTCTTTCCTTTTTCATCATGGGTACGACCAAAGCAAGAACGACACAACATATCGCTGCCGCTTGCATCCAGACACATCTCTGACTGCGGATAACTACGACCGCACCGTCGACATGCGATGGAAACACCCATAAACTGTTTCCTAACAGTCTGGATTTTTAAATTTATCTCTTCAAAAGAAGTAAAAACCTAACCAATTAACCCCGCTACAAATACACCCAAGTAGTACGAGATAAAGCCTGCCAAAGCGGCTATGACCACCATCTCCAACCCTGAATGCCACCAAAGTTTATGCGTGAAACGGCTCTTCAACGCCCCCACTACAAAAAGAAAAGCACATGTGGACATCAAAGAAACCCACAAAGCTGACTGCTCCACCCAGACAAAATAAGGCCATAAAGGGACTAACCCTCCGATTAGGAATGCAATTCCAATCTGAACAGCCGCGATTTCAGGGTTTTCAAAACCATCCTTTAATGCCTTAACTTCTTTCTTTATGTGCTTCTTCCCATCTAAGTTTCCATTGTAAAACTCGATCTGCGATTTGGTTGAAATGAAGGTACCCAATGCCATAGACAAAGCGCCTGTTACGATTTCGACCAGAGCAGCAATGATCAAGGCTTCCCAGCTGATCACCGCTCCAGTGATACCGGCTAAGAGAGCAAAAGTGGAAACGATGCCATCGTTCAAACCAAAAACGATCTCGCGAACCCAGCCAAAACTCGGCAAATGGCGCGATTCGAAATGATGCGGGAGATGATTGGCCATGTCTTTTATTCTTAAGAAGCTAATATAAAAAGGTACTGAATATTATTGCTCTTCACCAGAGAAATAACTATGCCCAGGATTTAACTCTTTTTTGAGCGGATGCACTGCGCTTGCCTTAAAAAAATACATCCATTGATGCTCTGGATTAACTAATACCCCTTTCTGACCATCTACTGTGGGTTCCCACCTAACGAAAGTGCGTTGCAAACCAAAATTTCCTTTCAATGCATGGTACGCAACGACAGCTGTGTGAGATTTTGTCTTTGATGGATCTGCAATATCTTCTTCCTTTAATACTAATATTTTTTCAGCTAGCGTGAAATAACGATCGAGAAACCCTGATTGAAACTGAATTACTCTTTCTAAACCTTCCAAACTACGACCTTCCTTCTCTCCTGAAACTAGATTCACACGACCAAAATAGGCTCCACGCTCTGAAAGTAAATCAACATTCCTCCTGAACGCTTCTTCTGAAATATCCAAACCAACTGAAATTACTGCTAGATATGCATTTGGAAACTGAGTTAAGGCTGCCAATGAAACTGCGTCTTCTCCTTGAAAAGGATCTTTATACTCACTCTCTGCTATGGCATCTTCTTTTTTTAGGATTAGGCTGTCTCCTCCTCCATCCACAAAGAACATGTCTGAGAACAAGTGCTCCATATCTGCAATTGCCTCTGCTAAACCCTCCACCTCCCTCTCAGATTCTTTTCTTCTTGAAAAAAGCAGAATATCCTTCCCAAGAGCAGCCGCTATTTTAGGTTCTACACAACGACCATTATAACCTGTTATTCGTGAATCTCTATCCACCCAGCACCCATTTTCAGAAAATTGTATCCTAGGAAAAACCTGCTCTGGAACGATCGGGCGAATCGAACCCAAAACAGGTTCATTTCCTTCATTTTCTAAAGCAGCATATATAAGAAGAGCATTGACAACGTCCAAGCCTCCTCCTAAACCACTAGCAAGAACCTTCGTCATAAAAATCAGAAAGAGCGCCTTAATATATAAACTTAATCCTAACTTTTCCTCATGAACTTCTGAATGACATCTACGAACTCCGTGGCTTCCCTCTGTAAATGATCCCACTCAGCCCCATTGATCTCTTTCACTTCATGCGCTGCAATGGCCTTGCTCAAACGATAAAAATGATCGACGGTCTTAACATATTTCTTATCTAATAAGTTAGCCTTGACCATTCTCCGGTCTAAAAGCTCTGAGACAAACTCTGGACTTGGCGGAACTTCACCCACCTTCATCAAGGCCGCATGTGCCGCATCAATCACTGCCCAATAGAGATCAAGCACAGCTTGAAGAACATGCCACTTGGCATTTTGAAGCGTGGCCGGGGCTTTGGCATAATATGCCCACATGCTCTCCGGCGACGGACGAACACGACCCTGATACAGCAAGGCCTGCAAAGGATCGAAAAAACCCGTGTCCACCAAAGCTACCCCATCTCTCAGGATATTAACTGCGATGGGATCTCCGGCACGAACGTACTCCCAGAAACTACTGAACTTTAATGTGATGATGTGCAACTTAGGCGAGATATCCGCTACGATTTTCTCTACAATGATACGATACGTTTGAACCAACTCCTTGGTTAACTTAATGTTCAGATCGTCTATAACTAAGAGAATGTCCACATCCTTAGAATTCTGCTTTTTTCGAGCCGCACTGCCAAAGAGTACAATCGCCTTAATGAAGGTGCCCAACTCTTTATACACCTTTTTTGCAAAGGTAAACGCTAAATCGACGTCTTCCTTAGCATACTTCTTCAGATGCTCCTTCTTCTGCGTCTCAACGCGAAACTCCAAACTCTCCCACCTCTTTTTAAGCTGGTTTATGCAGAGGTGGTTAATAAAGGCTTCGCAGCTATTATCGATCAAATGTCTCTTTGGGTAACTTCTTATGTAATGCATATATTGAGGGGATTGTAATTGAAACCATTCTCCAAACAAACCCTTCTCGAGTCTTTGCAGCCCTATGTTGATATCGACAAGCCACTCCTTCTCCAAAATCAACCTCTCCAGCAAAAAATGGATACAGGTGCCCAAAAAAATGATCCACCCCACACTGACTAGCTAATTGAAACAAATCTTCAGAAGGTAATCTCGTGGTCAGGCTCTGACTATATACTATAACCCGAGGGGTTTTTCTCCTATCAAATTTTACTTCACCAAATCATGTATTCTGAGGAGGATCATCCGCGCTGATCTCCCAACTGGCTTCTTCTACCACTCTTTCAAGAATAGAGGGAGTTTCTACAAAATGATGATAAGCCGCTTTGGCTACCCCTTGCCAACTTGCAATTTCAAATTCCCCAAAATGATGAAGAGTTTTTCCATACGAAACTCGACTTAACAACCGATTTAGTAAAGTGCTTGGCCTCGGAAAGGCTTCATAGGGCATGAAAGACTCTTCGTAATCTTCTATATAAATATTATACTCGAAATCTTTATAAATAAGTTATACTTCATGTCTAATTATTAGACAAGGAGTTATACAATGCTAGCATGTAAAGTGCGCAAATGGGGGAACAGCCTCGGCCTTATCATACCTCGAAAAGTGGCCGAAGAGCTGCGGATCAAAGCAGATGAAGAAATATGGGCCGACTTCCAAAAGAAAGAAAACCCCCTCAAAGAGCTGTTTGGGGCTTTACCCTTCAAAAAATCAGGAAAAGAACTTATGAGAGAAATCAGAAAGGACATGGAGAGCAAATACTTATGAATTGTTTAGATAGTTCCATTCTAGTTGAAATTGCCAAAGCAAACCCCAAATTCCTACCTTATGGCAAGGAGCCTTTCATCCTTAGTGATTTATTATTAGTCGAATTCTGTGGAATTATCCTTAAGCAATTTGATGAAAAAACAGCCGATCACTGGTTTTTCAAACTTCAAGTCTGCTCTTTCCCCTTAACTCAAGAAGATCTTTATGAAGCCATAAAATTCAGATACCAGAGTAAGCACAAAAAACTTTCTTTTTTCGACGCTGCTGCCTATGTTTTTTCCCAAAAACACAGGTGTACTTTGATCACTAGCGATACTGATTTCCTGACCTTTCCTGGAGTCGAAATTATTGGAAAATAAACCTATTTAGGCTCAATCATATACTCTGTTATGGGAATCTGATCATGCCAATAAGTCTTTCCTTTCTTTAACTTCTCTGGGGCGAACACAATGTTGTAGACGAATAATCTCTTTCCTCGAGCTTCTTGGAGGAGTTTATCCTCGAACGCTTCCTCAAAGCGATGATCGGGATTGATGAAGAAAAAATCAAACTTGGAAAGGTCCAAGCTTAGAAAATCGGTGCAGACAAAATCTGCTTTCAAGCCCAATTCCTGCCGAATCTCCTCACTCTGATCCACCAGCTCTGGATCTGACTCCACACCCTGCGCCTGTGTAAATAATTCAGCCACTAAGACAATACGACCATCTCCGCTGCCCAGGTCCAGAAAGCCCTTGTCCTTCTCCAGATGCAAGGCTTCAAACAAGTGAAACACTGCTTCTAGATCCGCCGTACCCCAGAAACCTGTATTTGTGGAACGCATCGGAAGCTTTCCCTGAGAAAGGAGCTCACGCTCGAACTCGCGATAACGAGCTTTGATGCGGTTGAATTGCTCCAATCGCTCATGCCCAGTTCGCACATTTATGTTATTTTCCATAATGCCATTCCCCGTAAGGGACACACAGAAATGCATAACATTTCTGGTGCCAGAAATCATCAGATGATTTCTGTGCATCCCCCTTGGCTCCTCCCAATATTAAATTCATTGTGCTCACCCTTAAGGGCATAAACGCGATTTCCGTCGAACTCACTCCAACGGAACTTCACTCCACAAAACCCACTCATTGCTAGGACTGTAAGCACCGACGATGTACATCGCTGGATTATGGTAGCCAAAATGTGCCCGCTGAATGCTGGCAAAAGTCTGCTGAGGCCGCAACTTGTAAATCGGGCTTCCCAACAAAGAAAAAGTGTCATGCACCACCGTAGCTGCATTAAAACTGCCCGGTTCTATGATGAAATCTTTGATCCCTGCCTTATTGAGTTCTTCAACGATATCCTTTATCGGAACGTTGCCTGTACCTGGCGTGAGGTGCTCGTCATCAAAACCTAAATTATCGGATAAATGAATGTGGCCTAGAATCTTTTTCTCAGCTAACTTTTTCATGTTGTCCACAATCCACTTATTGAAGCTTTTTTCCCGATCTTCAGGCTTTTCACCCTCCTTTCCCTGATAATGCTGACGCCACATGTTGAAATGACCCACGTCAATCGTGGCCTTAATATGCGTCTTGGCTTTTTCCTTTGCCTCCAGCTCTGAATAACCATACTTTTCCTTCAACTGATTCACCATCTCCGCCCTTGACTTTTCAATCAACTCAATCATTTCGTCAGGATGCGAGCCGAACTGAGTGTAATGCCAATTCTCGGGTGCGATGTATATCGGCTCATCCAGGTGCTTCCTATTTTGATTGTATTTTTCCATCGCAAAGATCGCTGCACGGGCAATGGAGTCTGCTGATTTTACGATGCCCACCTCGTGAACAGGCTTTACTCGCTTGAGCAAGTCTGCGGCTTCCTTTGCCTGGACATCTGCTGAAGCAGAAGATTCGTGAATGTAACGAAGACTGCGATTTGCGTCTTCTAAACGCTGATTTAAGTAATCTATGGGTGATTGTACATCAGGAGGAATTAAATCTCCATACTGAGTGGTCTGCATGTACTTCCAAAGCTCATTTTTTTCTTTTAATTTCGGCTCAAGATCATTCCACACTTTCAACGCCTCTGCGTATTTATCCCTACGTTTCTTTTCTTCCTCATAATGTCTTGCGTGAAACAAGGAAGAGCCCTTTGCTTGCAATACTCGGTGTTCTAAGTGAATGCGAGCAAAGAGCATCTCTGGCGGAATCGGTTTGCCTGCTTCTTTTTCAAGCTCCTTTGCGCGTTCCACTAACTGATCCCAACCTAACTTATCCACCTTAAAATTTACTCCCGACTCGTCAAACTTCGGAATACGCTTAAAGAGACGATCTAGATCCTTCTCATCCAGGTCAAACTTAAACTTAGGCACCTTTCTTCCATCTGAATCAATCCAGTCATCCCCCTTCATCTCTTCCTTTCCATCCTTTGAGAGGAATTTGTCCCCTACTTTTTTAATGCCGTATTTTTCCGCCTCTGGGTCTTCTGCCTTAACGAAAACAGGTTCGAATAAGAACTGATCCTTACTGATGGAGTCCACAAATGCTCCTGTCCGAGAATCTGCTACGTACAACGTCGCTTTTGCATGCTCTTCTGGAAAACCCTCGAACTGATAAATAGGCTCCTTCTTTTTTGTTTTTTTACCTGTCTTCGGATCTTCCACTTCCACTTCACGAAACTTTCCCGTCGGCTTATTCCATTTTGCCTGATAAATCGGACGGTTCCACTCGCCCGTATGGAAAACGATGGCACCCCCTTTAGTCGCATCGGCAGCAAAATCAATGGCTTTCTTGATTTCTCTAAGATTGTCTTCCCGTGTGGAATCGTTAAAGCCCCTTTCGCTTAAACCTGAAAACCCCTGAAGGCCGAAGGTTGCGTGCACTGAAGTCTTCATCTTGTTCAACTCTAAGAGTTGACGCATATCCTCCCGCTCACGCTTGTTGTATGATTCAGGCGTAGGGGACTGCGCGGTGCCTTTTCTTGCGCCTGGAAAATTAAACTCAATCTTTCCCACACCCTCTCGAATGTTGGCTAAAAGAGCCTGTAACTGGTGCTGCATGGGATTACCTGGCTTACCTAAATCGGTAGGACCCAACTTGGCTGTGAAAGGCTTGCCTGACTCTGTCTTAATTTCCTGCTCCACTTCGGGATCGGAAAACATATCTGCTGCTGGAGAACCTGAGAAAGAATCCCGATCCAAGGCGTGATAGTAATTGTTGTTAAAGATCATGTGCCTGGCACCTTATACACGTCCTCCTGCTTAGACAAATATTCGCGAGCCCGATTTAAAAGGTTTTCGAACCTACCTGAATAAGCTTCGCCTAGCTTTTCCACAGCCTGCATGGTCTGATTCAATGCTTGCGTCATCTTCGCATCATCTCCCAAGTCAAATTTTCTACCTTCTACCGCATGTGAAGCGATGTTATTCACAATGTCCTGCAACTGAGTATACAAAGAACCAATGCGGGCCCGCCCCTGATCCACTATTTCTCCACTCCCTGAAACCTGATGCGAAGCCACTCCATAAATCCCCCCACGCAACTCGGCCAGGCGCTGATACAAACTACCTCCTTCTGGTAAAGGAGCTTGATACAAGGGCTGAACCCCTTCTTGAGCGGGTTGCTGTGGCAAGCCCTGCACTGCTTCCTCCACTACAGCTTCTAACCTATCCTGCACGGGCTGTCGAAGACGAGCCAAAACCTCAGCCTCCTCCTCAATCTTTCTTGCCAAGGCCTCTGCCTCGTTCTTGAGATTCTTCTCTTCCAACTCCAATTCTTCCGACTTGGCCTTTTCCCTTTCTGCTAAAGCCTTCAGCTTCTTCTCCGCCGCTTCTTTTTCACGCTTAAGCGCTTCCAAGGCCAACTCTCGCTTCTTCAACTCATCCAAACCCTTCTCTTTCTCTTCCTGTAACTCTTTCAACGAGTCTGCCTTTTTCTTCTGTAAGTCTGAGAACTCCTTTGCTCGTGCTTCATCCGAAGGGCTAAAAAATTCCACCATATCCTATTAGGAAAGAGGATGAAGTATAAATGAGTTGTTGCCCACTATGCAAAAACTAAAGATCTCCCATGAATGGCTAACGAACCCGATAGCTTTTTCTTCCAATCATCCGCCCAAGACTTGTCATTGTTTTCCAACAAACCCCAATATTTCTGCGCCAATACTAAACTTTCAGAACACAATAAACTGCACGGAAAATGACTCAAGACACAGGCATCCTGACTTCGCTTGAAAATGTTCATCCAAAAAGAATACTTGACCTCTGAAGAATTTTCCAACACAGGCACTTCGAAATCATTGTCTTTCTCCATCCGAACGGGTTCATGCTCAGCGAAGAAACGACCGCAGCACTCAGGATAACCCAGCAACTTGCCCAGCTCAACATGATCCTTATATAACTCAGCCAAAGCTGCTTTGTGCGCTCCAAGCTGTGTTTTTGAGATGTAAACAAATAAAAAACCTGGACGTGGATCCTCTATACTTGTCGAGACCCCCTTATTCAGGAAGGCTGTGGAAGTGTCTAATGGGACTACCTTGAAATTGGACTTGACCAAGACTAAATTGTGATCCTGACAGAACTGCTCTACTTGCTTGAGCTCTGACTCGTAAAAACCCTGCCGAACCACTGGCTTAAAACCCTGAAGAAGTGAAAGGATTTCTAAAGATTTCATCCGAGAGCCGAAAATAGG
>Ga0209542_10005671_pt1 | contig 24779 bp, 23 predicted proteins | sample RifCSPhighO2_01_FD_184028 | JGI IMG/M metagenome (GOLD analysis project Ga0209542, IMG submission 184028) | Soil microbial communities from Rifle, Colorado - Rifle CSP2_plank highO2_0.1 (SPAdes) (version 2) | ecosystem: Environmental > Terrestrial > Deep subsurface > Rock core/Sediment ...
AATTGAGCGTGTCTTTATGGTTGACTCCCTGTTTAAGTTTTTTAAATTAAATTTTTTAGGTGGATCTATTTGAAGAGTATTTAAACTAATCCAAGATACTTTCACTCCAATACTTTCTAAAATTTCAATAATCCTGTAGACTTCCTCAATTCGAGCGATACCATGAAGAGTAGTTTTACCACGATTCAAAAGAGAAGCGCACAAAAGACCAACTGAGCCATTTTTGGAATAACCAGTACGAATGGATCCGGATAATTTTTTTCCACCTCGTATTTCAAAATCTATAGAATTTTTTGATGATATTTTCATTTTTATCTCTGGTGCCCAGGGAGAGAATCGGCTATTACATAGCCAGGTGATTTTCGGCCTCACTTTGTTCAGCAACGAAAATCCTTTCGATTCCTCCACACAAGCAAATAAATTTACTTGTTCTGTGCCCAGGGAGAGAATCGAACTCTCATGATGTTGCCATCAATAGATTTTGAGTCTATCGCGTCTACCAATTCCGCCACCTGGGCAAAGCAAACTGCTTTGCTTTGACCCTGATCCTTTAGGAATTGCCATTACGAGCTTGCGAGAAGGCAATAGGGGGCCAATTCACACATTCTACACAAATTTATACCCGAAATCAATTACTAAAAATTTAATCTTTATGTTAAAATAGATTCATGTCCAATCTATATTCAAACTCAATCTTTTGGATTGATGCCGATAAAATCAAACCAAACCCATATCAACCAAGACGGGATTTTGATAAAATGCGCATGCAAGACCTGGCTGATTCTATAAAACAGTATGGCGTACTTCAACCATTAACCGTTTCTCGTGTGGAAGTCGAAAAAGAAGGAGGTGGTATTGTAACCGAATATGAATTGATTGCTGGAGAACGCAGACTTCGTGCTGCTATTCTTGCTGGAGTTTCGCAAATACCGGCCATAATTCGCGCAGGAGATACTGCTATCATGAAGCTAGAACTTGCGATCATTGAGAATTTACAACGCGAAGATCTAAATTCAGTTGATCGTGCTCGCGCTTTTTTTCGATTAGCAAATGAATTTAAATTTACTCACAATGAAATTGCTAAAAAAATGGGTAGAAGTAGGGAATATGTTTCTAACTCTTTACGTATTTTAACTCTACCGGAAGAAATTTTAATTGGTTTATCTGAAGGTAAAATTACAGAGGGTCACACTCGACCAATATTGATGTTGGCTGATCATCCACAAGAACAATTAGTTTTGTTTAAGGAAATTTTATATAAAAAAATTACGGTACGTGAAGCGGAGAGGTTGGCTAGACGTATTGCTTATGACCGAGTACGCAAGAAAGAATTTATGCCAGATCCGGAAATAATCGAATTAGAAGAAGAATTTCAGGAAAAATTAGGTACTCGAGTGCATATAGAAAAAAAAGAACTAGGCGGACAAATTAAAATCGATTATTTTTCTACCGAAGATTTGCGAGAGATTTTAGACTTAATTCATAAATCAGAAAAGGGAGAAAATCCGGTTGACTTGCCTGCGCAAGCAGGAATGCTTGAAAATTATATTACAAACCTGCCCGCACAAATGGAAAATATTTCTGAAGAAATTGTTGAGGTAATTGATGATAGAACTAAAGAAGAAAAAAAAGAGGATGATATTGATCTTTATAATATTTCTAACTTCAGTGTCTAGTTTTACGAACGGCCGAAAGATTTAAGCTTAGCCAAGAGACTATTTTTTTCTAAATATGATTTTATATGTTTTTTAGCAATGGATGTTTTAACATACTCCAGCCATTTTCCGGACGGCTTGGAATCTTTTTTAGTTATTATTTCCACAATGTCTCCATTTTTTAATTTTGTAAAAAGTTGAACCATTTTACCGTTTACTTTTGCGCCAAAGGTATGTTCACCAATATCTGAATGTATAGAATAAGCAAAATCAAGTGGACATGAATCTTCCGGCATATCTATGACGTCCCCCTTCGGTGTAAAAATAAAAATACGATCATTAAAAAAGTCCATTTTTAGATGTTCGATGAATTTTTTTGGTTCGTCCGGCGAATAATGTAAATTTTTTAATTCTTCCACCCATTGAAATTTTGACTTATCATTTTCTGCTTTTTTATTTCCCTGTTCTTTATAGGCAAAGTGAGCTGCGATACCGTAGGCTGCTTCAGCATGCATTTCTTTTGTTCTAATTTGAATTTCTGCAATTCCTCCTGAACCGGTAAAAATAGTAGTATGGATAGAACGGTAACCATTGTGTTTTGGAACCGCTATATAGTCTTTAATTCTACCAGGCAAAGGTGTCCAAATGGAATGTACTAAGCCTAAAACTCTATAACACTCTTCTATTGTGTCAACGACAACACGAAGCGCTACAACATCATAAATTTTTTCTATGTCCATATCGTATCTGAGTAATTTTTTATATAAGCTATACTTGTGTTTTATACGATAATTTATTTCATCCACTTTTATTTTATTTTTTCTTAATTCTTTTTTTAACTCCTCGCTTACTTCTGTAAGATATTTTTCATATAGTCCTTTTTTTTCTTTAATTATTTCTTCGGTTTCTTTATATTCTTTTGGATGTGCATAAGGAAAAGCAGCATCTTCCAGATCGCCTTTTAATTTACCTATACCGAGACGATTAGCAAGTGGCGCATAAACCTCAATTGCTTCAACGGCTATTCGTTCTCTTTTATCTTCGCGTAAAAACTGAAGTGTCCGTAAATTATGTAACCGATCGGCAAATTTTATAATAACTACACGTAAATCGTTTGCCATAGCAATAAAAAATTTTCGCAATGATTCCACATGTCGTTCATGTCCACGATATTTTAAAGTTCCAAGCTTGGTTACACCTTTTATTAAAAAAAGGATATCTTCACCAAATTCTTTCTTTAGTTCATCTTCTTTTATTTTGGTATCTTCTAATACATCGTGCAGTAATCCTGCGGTAATGGTCTGAGTATCCATGCCGAGTTTGGCTAGTATTTTTGCAGTTTCAAAAACATGAAAAAAATATGGATCTCCACTCATCCTTTTCTGGCCAGTGTGAGCATTTTCAGCAAATTTATAAGCTTTATTTATCAGCTCTATTTCTTTTTTATTGATCCCGCCTCCCATTAGGTCTATTATTTCTTCTATGCTTGGCATAATTGGATTATAAGATAAACTCCAATTTGACACAATATGATATAAATCGTAAATTAAATTTAAAAAAAAGGAAATGTTTGCTTTTATTTCATTTTATTTAATTTGTCTGGTCGGAAGTTAGGACAATCTTTTTTAGAACAACGTTCGGGTATCGTTTTAGTGCCTTCCATCATAAGACTGCCACATTCTTTACAAATATTGCCCGTCGGTTTTGCTTTAATAGCGAATTTGCAGTCCGGATAATTTGAACAGGAATAAAAAATTCCAAAGCGTCCACGTCGCTCTGAAATGTCGCCTTTCTTGCAAACAGGACAAATAACTCCGGTACGTTTTTTTGCTTCTTCAGCTTCATCTTTTTTAATAAATTTACATTTCGGATAACGTGAACAAGAAATAAAGCTACCAGTGCCATCACGTCTTTCTTTTATAACAAGTTTTCCACCTCCTGATTTTCCTTTTTTTTCTCCACAGTCTGGACAGTTTTCACCGGTTTCTTCTGGACCTTTTAATTCTGTACCGTCAAGCATTAGAGCTCCGTCACAATCCGGATATTTAGAACAGGAATAAAATTTACCTCCGCGAGAAAGTTTTATAATCATTGGACTGCCGCATTTCGGACATTTTATATTTTTTGGGGCATCGCCTAAATTTGTCGCTTTTTCTAATTTTTCTTTTGATTTCACATCTTTTGAAAAGGGTATATAAAAATCTTTTAAAGTTTTTTCATATTCGCGTTCACCACGAGAAATTTCATCGAGCTCGTCTTCCATTTCTGCGGTAAAATTATCGGAAATGTAATTCATAAAATGTTTCTCTAGAAAATCTGATACAACTTCTCCCACATCAGTAGGGAACAATGTTTTACTTTCTTTTCTGATATAACCTCGTTCCTCAATCGTTCTCATGATTGATGCATAAGTAGAAGGTCTTCCTATCCCTCGACTCTCTAATTCTTTAACTAATCCTGCTTCACTATATCTCCCAAGAGGTTCAGTAAACTTTTCTTCATTTACTAAATTTAGTAATTTTAATTTTTCCCCAACATTACATTTTGGTAATTCCACATCATCACCACGTGCATCAGCGTCTACTTTCAACCAGCCAGGAAAAAGCAAGCGAGATCCATTGGCTGAAAAATCTGGCAAATCCTCGTGATTTTTAATGACTGCCGAAATTTTTGTCTTTGATAGTTTTGCATCAGTCATTTGCGAAGATATCGCGCGTTCCCAAATAAGTCTATAGAGCTTGTCTTGTTCATCATTTCCTGTATGTAATTTTTCTATGTGTGTTGGACGGATTGCTTCATGAGCTTCTTGGGCATTTTTTGATTTAGTTTTATAAATTCTTGATTGCGCATATTCGTTTCCATATTCTTTTTTTATAAAGGAAAGAATTGTATTTTGCGCAATTATCCCCAAGTTGGTGCTGTCTGTTCTCATATATGTTATGTGCCCGGCTTCGTAAAGTTTTTGCGCTATTTGCATGGTACGAGAGGGGGAATAGCCCAAACGTGAACTCGCAGTTTGTTGTAATGTGGAAGTAATAAAGGGGGCACGAGGAGAACGTTTTTGTTCTGATTCTTTTATTTCACTTATCAACCAATTGCCATCCTTACCAATTTTCATTATTTCTTCGACTAATTTTTCATCTCTAGGTTCTTTAGAGCAAGTCAGAATAATTTTATCATTTTTTAATGTTTCAAAAAGACCTGAAATTTTCCAAAATTTTTCTGGAATAAAAACACGAATTTCACGTTCACGTTCCATGATTATGCGAAGAGCGGGAGATTGTACGCGTCCAGCCGAAAGTCCATAACGTACTTTCTTCCAAATTAATCCACTTAAATCATAACCTACTAGTCTATCTAAAACTCGACGAGCTTCTTGAGCTTTTCGTAAAGAGGTGTCTATTTTTCTTGGATGTTGTAATGCTTCCAGAACCGCTTCTTTAGTAATTTCATGAAAAGCCACTCTTACTATAGATGCCTTCACTTTTTTATCTTGCTTTAAAAGTGTTTCAATATGCCAAGCAATAGCTTCTCCTTCTCGATCGGGATCTGTTGCTAAAAATATTTCATCCGCTTTTTCTGCTAACGTCTGAAGTTCATGAACAATTTTTTCTTTACCCTTAGAAATTTCATAATGAGGCACAAAACCAGCTTCTATATCTATGGCTGTTTTATTTGATTTTGGCAAGTCACGAATATGTCCTACTGATGCACGCACAGTGAAAACACCTTCAAGATATTTTTCGATAGTTTTTGCTTTTGATGGCGATTCAACGATTAATAATTTCATGGTTCGGATTTAATCATCATGACTCTGAGTATTTTGAATAAGTCATTTAGTGCTAAGTATTACATGAAATAGTTTTTTTTTGCAAATTTTACAAAAATTAAATCAATCTGATTTCTCCAGATATTCTTCTGCTGAAAAATTCTGTTGAGCTCGCCTCGCACCGTCGTGCTCCGGCCTTGCGATTAGGTATTTAACCTAATCTCACCCATTTCCTCTTTTATTAATTCTTTGATTTCCATGACGGAAAGTACGGCATTGGCTGTCGGAATTGGAAATTTCATCGCGCGAATCAAGTCATCTCTAGAAAGAGGTTCACGAAGCAAATCCACAACTACTTTTTCCTCAGGTGATAAATCATTAAAAATTTTTTTCTGCTTCTCTTTATTTTTTTCAAGTTCAAAACCTAACGCTTCCAATACATCTTCCGCACAAGTAATCGGTGTAGCGCCTTGGCGAAGTAACTTATTTGTACCTTTTGAATTCGGAGAGAAAATTGATCCAGGCACAGCTAGTACGTCTCTATTATATTCCGTCGCAAGTCTGGCAGTAATAAGCGTACCAGATCTTTCCTCTGCTTCTATTATAAGTACAGCTTTAGAAATACCAGCCATTAAGCGATTCCGCATTGGAAAACTCCACTGTGTAGCTTTAAAATCTGGTTCAAATTCTGAAATTAAACATCCACCCTTTTCTGTAATTTCTTCCATTAAGTGAATGTTGGTTTTAGGGTACATCGCACTGATTGAAAGTCCTGAACCCGGGAAAACTAAAGTTTTTAATCCAACAGTTAGTGCTTTTTTATGCGCTATGGTGTCTATACCCATAGCAAAACCAGAAACTATTGCTATAGGATAGTCTTTAAGTCCCGCTATTATTTTTTCACAAGTTTCTCGCCCGTACGAGGTAAATTTACGCGAACCAACAACACAAAGATATATCAAATTTTCTGGAGGTAATTGGCCAATAATCCATAAATCTTTTGGGGGTTGAGGAATTTCTAAAAGCGCTTTCGGAAATTTCTCTTTTGATAATTTTTTAATTTCCATATTTCTCGCTTCACATTATAACAGTTTTATTATATAATATAAATATGTTGGATATAAAATTTATTCGTGAAAATAAAGACGTAGTGCAAACGGGCGCTAAAAAAAAATGTGTGGATATTGATTTAGAAAAGCTTATTACCCTTGATGATGAACGCTTAAAAGAACTAAAAGAAATAGAAGAACTTCGAAGGGAGGTAAATAGAGTATCAAATGATATAGCTCGCGATCAAGACTCAGCGCTTAAAATTCAACTGATCGAAGAAATGCGGATTGTGAAAGATGACATTAAAGCCAAAGAAGAAAAATTAAAGAAAATAACGGAGGATTGGCAAAAAATAATGTTGCAAGTGCCAAATGTGCCGGATGTCTCCGTACCAGATGGAAACACAGATGAAGAAAATAAAGAAATCAAAGTTTGGGGTGAAAAACCAGTATTTAATTTTGAACCGAAAGATCATATTGAAATAATGACCACTCTGAAAATGGCTGATTTTGAAAGGGGCACTAAAGTGCATGGTTTCAGAGGATACTTTTTGACTGGCGAAGGGGCAAAATTATCTTTTGCAATTTGGAATTACGCGATAGATTTTTTTGGGTCTAGAAATTTTCCTTTGGTCATTCCGCCTGTTATTGATAGAAAAGATTCCTTCTTAGGAACTGGATTTTTACCGCACGGAGAGGAAGATTTATATAAAACACAAGATGGAGATTTTTTAGCTGGAACGGCTGAGGTACCGCTAATGGGTTTTCATTCAGGGGAAATTTTAAATAAAAATTCTCTCCCAATAAGATATTTAGGGTTTTCTCCCTGCTTTAGACGTGAAGCGGGAAGTCATGGCAAAGATGTGAAAGGTTTGATTCGCGTGCATGAATTTTTTAAAGTAGAACAAGTTGTTTTGTGTGAAGCTAATCATGAAATTTCAGCTAAACTACACGAGGAATTAAATAAAAACACTGAAGAATTCATTGAATCTTTGGGTATTCCATATCACACAGTCATAAATTGCGGAGGGGATCTGGGGTTAGGCCAAGTAAAAAAATACGATATTGAACTTTGGATACCAAAAGAAAATAAATACCGTGAAATTGGCTCCGCTTCTTATTTTCATGACTTTCAAACTAGACGTTTAGGTATTCGATATAAAGATGACGAAGGGAAAATGCATTATGCGCATTCTTTAAATGCCACAGCTATCGCTACACCAAGAATTCTTGTATCTTTAATTGAAAATTATCAACAAGCAGACGGCTCGATAAAAATTCCAGAAGTTTTACGAAAATATATGGGAGACAAGGATGTCATTAAATAGCCATGCAAAAAAGAAATATTTTAAATTCTCCGCGTCTTTTAGAAATGAAAAGACGCAAAAGAAGAGTCCTTCAAAATAAAATCTTATTATCTATATTTGCATTTTTAATAATTTTTGCCGGACTTACTTATATTTCTCGCTTCTCTGTTTTAAATATTAATTCAGTAGAAATAATAGGTAATAAAGTAATTGACACTCAAGCTATTGAAAAAGTGGTAAAACGACAAATAGAAGGAAAATATTTATGGCTTATTCCCAAAACAAATATATTGCTTTATCCTACAAATGATATAAAAAAAGAACTAGACAATAAATTTAAAAGATTAAAAGATATAACGTTCTCGATAAAAAATAAAAAAACATTGGTAGTTTCTCTGGCTGAACGAATAGGATTATACACATGGTGTGGCATAGTTCCAACGGAACAAAACAGTGATAGCAATCAGAAATGTTATTTTTTAGACAAAGATGGTTATATTTTTGATGAATCGCCATATTTTTCTGGAGAGGTTTATTTTAAGTTTTATGGGTTAACTGAATTGATTGAAGATGTTCCATCCGGATTTTATTTTTTGAAACAAAATTTTCAAAAATTAACTTTATTAAAAGAAACATTTGAAAATATGGGATTAAAGCCAGTGGCCTTATATCTATTGGATAATGGAGATGTTAAGATATTTCTTTCTACGGAAAATTCACTATTCACCGGACCAGAAATAATTTTTAAAATTGATTCTGATTTTAAAAAAATAGCAGAAAATTTGGAAGTAGCACTTACCACAGAACCATTGCAAACAGATTTCAAAAATAAGTATCCTTCACTTTTATATATTGATCTTCGTTTTGGAAATAAAGTCTACTTCAAGTTTAAATGAATAATTTAGGATTTTGGAAAAAATTACATAAACCAATTTTGTGTTTAGCTCCTATGGCTGACGTTACCGATTGCGTTTTTAGACAAATTATCGCCAAATACGGCAAACCAGATATTTTTTGGACAGAATTTGTTTCTGCTGATGGACTGGCGCATCCGAAAGCGCAAGAAAAGCTTTTAATTGATTTAAAATATCAAAAAAATGAGCATCCAATAGTGGCACAAATATTTGGGGCAAAACCTGAAAATATAAAAATTGCTTCAGCTCTATGCAAAAAACTAGGCTTTGACGGTATAGATATAAATATGGGTTGCCCAGATAAAACTATTGAGAAGCAATGTGCCGGAGCGGCGATGATGAAAGATTTAAAACTTGCGCGAGAAATAATCCGCGCTGCTAAAGAGGGCGGGGGCGATTTACCGATATCAGTAAAAACTCGTATTGGTTACAACAAAAATGAAATAGAAACTTGGATCAGAGAACTTTTATCAGAAAATTTGGCGGCAATTATTGTACACTTACGCACACGCAAAGAAATGTCGGATGTTCCTGCGCATTGGGAGTTAATGAAAAGAATAATAGAAATTCGCGACGAAATGAAAGTAACTACTTTAATTTTGGGTAACGGCGATGTCGCAGACATTAACGACGCTAGGAGGAAATGTGAAGAAACCGGTTGCGACGGGGTCATGTTGGGGCGAGCGATTTTTGGGAATCCGTTTTTATTTGCAAATAAACATATTCATTCTACGCAGGAAAAACTTCGTGTCATGATTGAACACACCAAACTTTTTGAAAAAATGTTGAGCAAACATAAAAATTTCGCAAGCATGAAGAAACATTTTAAAGCTTATGTAAATGGATTCGAGGGCGCCAAAGAACTTCGAACAAAATTAATGGAAACTGAAAACATCATGCAAATAGAAAGTATAGCTAATGATTTTTTAAGTAAGATTTGATATACTAATTCGATGCATGATTTAGCTTTGTATCGTAAATACAGACCCAAAAACTTTAAGGAAGTTTTTGGGCAAGATCACATTGTAAAGGTTTTGGAGAGTTCAATAGAAACGAATAAGGTCTCTCATGCGTATCTTTTTGTGGGCTCTAGGGGCACAGGTAAAACCTCTGTCGCTCGAATTTTTGCTACGAGTGTTGGTGTATCTGTTAATGATCTATATGAAATCGATGCGGCTTCAAATAGAGGAATCGACGACATAAAAGAACTCCGTGATGGTGTACGAGTTTTGCCTTTTGATTCAAAATATAAAGTTTACATCATTGACGAAGTACATATGCTTTCGAAAGATGCTTGGGGAGCACTTTTAAAAACACTAGAAGAACCACCAAAACATGTAATTTTTATTTTAGCCACAACTGAATTTCATAAAGTACCGGAAACTATTATTTCTCGTTGCCAAGTTTTTACTTTCAAGAAAGCATCAGATGTCATTTGTAGAAAAATGTTGGTTGATGTCGCAAAAAAAGAAGGTTTTGAACTTGATGCCGGAAGCGCAGAACTTTTGGCCATCCTAGCTGACGGATCATTTCGAGATGCCCTTGGTGAACTGCAGAAAGTTTTAAATTTCTCTAAAAATAAAAAAATAAAAAGAGACGATGTAGAGAAGATAACCGGCGCGCCAAAGACGACACTGGTGAATAATTTTATTTCCGCCATCGCAGAAAAAAATTTAGAAAAAGGCATTACAACAATACAACAAGCTTCGGAAGAAAATTTAGATATGAGATTATATCTGAAACTCATAATTGCTAAATTCCGAATAGCAATAATTCTACGATATGCGCCAAAAATTCAAAATGAAATGGCTGGAGATCTATCGGAAACCGATTTACAATTCCTAAAAAATTTAGTTAAAGGGGATAAGGCTGGTATGCTTCGTTCTCCAGCGCTCGCAATTTTACTTGAAGCATATAAAAATATAGATAATGCTTTTATCGCCGAACTTCCGCTTGAGCTTGCACTGGTAAGGATAATGGGAAAAGAATAAAAATTTATTTATTTCCATTTGGTGTGAAGTTGGAACTATGATTTCTTTAGCACGTCCTTTTTAAAGTGCTTTAAGTAAGCAACTAAAATAAAACTAATAATAACCATCAGAAACCAGGAAGTTATTTTGCCTGTAGAAACAATCGCCCAGCCATGAACCTGATTAGGATATTTCCACGCACCGAGATAAGTAGAAATATTTTCGGCAATCCAAATAAAGAATGCAATTAGAAGAAATGCTAAATTCATCGGCATCCATCGACGAATATTCGTCACAGTAAAATAAACTTTTGTTTTCCAGAAGAAAATAAAAACAGCAGTAATCAAAAATATTCTAAAATCATATATAAAATGATTGGTAAAAAAATTAACATAAATTAGTAAGCAAAGAAAAACACTTAGTAGATAATGTTTGTAATTTGTGAGTTCTAATTTAAATATTTTCCAAGCCTGACTTATATAACTTCCGATTGCTGCATACATAAATCCGCTGTACAAAGGCACTGTGGCAATTTTCAAAAATCCATATTCGGGATAACTCCACGAACCAATTTCCGGACTTGTTTTATAAAGCTCTAGGACAAGTCCAATAATGTGAAATAAAAAAATAACTTTTACTTCGTCTTTTGTTTCTAGTTTAGTAAAATAAAGTATAGCTTGTATTAGAATGGCGGCTATAAAAAGAAAATCATAGCGAGTCAATCCAAAAAGTGGAATATGATTTGAAATAAAAAGTAATATGAAAAAAGAGCCAGCAAATATTGCCGCTTGAGCTTGCTTAATACAAAAAATAAAAAATTCTTTCATATAAATATATTTTATAACTAGGAGTGATGAGTGCAACCAGCCCAACAACAAGGCCGACGCTTTCCCTCTATAAGCTCTGTGCGTGTCCTCTTGATCCGATGGATCCTCGTCTCTGGTTTTTTTGCGGAGTCAATCCAACAGATCCATTCATTGCGCGCAAGTGGTGTGATATCCTTCCATACTATTTGCGCCACAGAAGCAGAAATAATGGACTTTCGTAAATCCGCTGGCATTTTGTGTACCACACCGTCGGCGATTTCTTTTTTAATCATAAGTTTATTTTACATCAATTCGATTCTATTTTTTGGCTGGCTGTGTGGCGCGATGTTGGAACCCAATTAATCTCTAAATAGAATCAACGCTACCGCATTTTGGACAAGTAACTGTTCTTTCTCTTAAAAGGGTTATTGCTGTTAATAATCCACTATTACTAACAAAGAATCCAAAACCACAATTTTTACAAGTATGATGATTACTTAAACCTAAAACAGATGCAGAAGTAGCGAGGTTAAAATTATTAGGGGAAACAGTTAATGGTCCAATAGTACTACCAAGTAACGACTTTTCTTCTTTTAGATTTTCAATGGCTTTCTCAATTTCTACTTTCTGACTCTTTGAACTTTCTTTAAGTTGATTCTCGTATTCTTTTAGTAATTTATCGATTTTTTCTTCTACCTTATTTGCTTGTTTTTCTCTTTGTTCAATAATGGACTTTTGGCTTGTTAAAAAATCATTTATATTTTTAGCATATTGTTCTCTGTCTGCTTGGACTTTTTCTTTATAATCTTTACTTTGTCGGTAAATGATGACCGCCGCAACAATGGTAAGTATAGTAAAAAGAATAGCCAAAACTCCTATCATTATTCCATAAGGATTTGTCCACAAACTTAACTGCTGGTTTGTCTTTTCTAAAATTTGTATGTATTGTTCTTCCATATTTTTATTTCTTTCCTAAAATCTTTTTCATCCCATCCGTAAAAGATTTTTTATCACTTTTTGTTCGCATAACTTGATTTACAAGAAAGACCAAAATACCACGAATTGCTTCTGCTTTTTCCATACATTCTTCGTCTGTTTCATCATGAATTCCCTGACTTAACACTCCATATAATTGTTTCAATGGGTTCATACCATCAACTTGAAGTGATTTTGGTAACAAGTCCTTTATTAAATTAATTTTGTTTTCAGCGACTTTTTCTTTTTTTACCTGTTTTAATTTTTCTTCATATTGTTTTTTCTCGGTTTCTTCTACGAGATCAAGAATTGATTCTAACAACTCATCAATTATATCTTCTGCAATTCTTCGGAAATAGGCATACGCACCTATACCATAACCCTGTGATTCACAAATCAAACCTCGCTTATAATATTCTGTGTGTTCACCAAGCATTTTTTCCAACTCTTTATCCATCTCAATATTCCATGCAGGGTATTGACCAATTTTCTCTGCATAAATAACTTCATTTTTTTCCTTTTCTCCATTTTCGTTCTCTACCTCTATTTCCCCTTTTCCAAAACCAACAAAAAAATATCTTATATGGTTATGGCATCCAAAGCACTGATATTTCACTCTAACAACGATTCCTGTTATTTTATCATTTGACCGATAATCAAGTTCGTTATATTCATTTACCATATTAAAGGTCTGTTCTGATTCACACCGTTTACAGTACATATGAATTGCGGGCTTAGGTAAATCACCTAAATCACTGTAGCCATGAAGATCTGTAATAAATTTTTTATAAAGTGGATATTCTTCCAAAAACTTTTTATTTGCCATATTTTTTACTCAAAACACGAATAATCTAATTATTCTACCATAAAATAATCAATTTTGCAATAAAAAGTCCTTTATCTATAAAGGGTTTTTCATTAAGTAGTGGCTCGTAAAAAACTAATTAGTATTATTTGGTACAGGTAAGCCAAGTTTTTGTAATGGTAAATATTTAAAATAGTACTGACATCCAACCGATATTATATAATCGCAAACATCTTTATATGAGGCATGCCTAAACCAATCACTTAATATATAAATATATTCAACTTCTATGTTGAGGGGTGCCATTAGTTTTGCATATTGCTTTCTCTTGAAATCGCAAGTTTGTAATTTCTCGTCAACAGACCCTGCAACTTTTTGAAATTTAACCTCAACGATAAAAAGTGTGTTATTTACTATTACATAAATAGCTTCATCTGGTAGTAATTTTTTTGAAAGAATCTTTTTGTAATCAACTTTTTTAGATTCAAGAAATTTATATAAAGCATTTTTCTTAAAACTTCGTGCTACTTCTTTTCCCTTATAGTAAATAACACTATCTTTTACGGTGTAATCTTTCTTTGAACGCAAAAGTTCCAAAATGTCTGTTTCTTTTTCAAAATTAAGTCCTGTAATTGTATTTCCACCGCCAAATCCTTTTTCTTTCATATTATTTTTTTAAATCATTAAACCGCTTTATTGATAATTCTAAATAATCTTTTTCCATATCAATGCCGATAAATTTTCTACCATGCATTGCAGACGCTATTCCTGTGGTAGAACTTCCAGAAAAAGGATCAAGAATGACATCGCCCTTGTTTGTACTAGATAAAACAATTCGTTTTAGTAAATCTAGAGGTTTTTGAGTTGGGTGTTTCCCATATTTTTTTTCTTCTGGCTTAGGCGTACCCATAGACCAAACTGAACGCATTTGTAGATTTGGCTTTTTTAACTTATCTTCTGGCCAATTTCCATTTTTCATTTCTTGATAATTAAAAGTGTGTTTTCCTTTTTTGTCTTTTCTTGCCCAGATAATTGTTTCGTGGCTCGCAGTAAAAAAGCGACAGCTTAAATTTGGGGAGGCATTTGGCTTGAACCAAGAAATGTCATTGAGAATATGATAACCGAGAGACTGCAAAGCATGACCGCATTGATAAATTGAATGGTAAGTACCACTTACCCAAAGAGTGCCATTTGGTTTTAAAACCCTTTTGCATGCTTCAAGCCAACGATAATGAAATTCGTAATCATCTAAAAAACCCTTGCTCACATCCCATAAACCTTTATCAACACTTACCATGCGACCAGCATGAACACTGAAACCACCATTGGAAAGATTATATGGTGGATCTGCAAAAATCATATCAACAGAATTATCTGGCAATTGATTTAAAATACTTAAGCAGTCGCCATGATAAAGAACAAAATTGCCGTCCATAAAGTAGGGTTTATTTTTAACTATTGAGAGAATTTTTCTTTCGGCTACTACCATACTTTTTAGTATATCATCTTGCAAAATTTTATAAAAGGAATATAGTTTAAGTAATCAATTTTTCCACTAGAGGAAGGGATAACCCTTAGATAACAGGCCCCACAAATTATCAGCTAACAGAGCTTAAATGGTGATCTTTTTTTATTTTGTAATAAGGGCTAATTTTTTCTCTCGTTTCCAACCCTTTAGTTCAGCTTCTCTTCTTCTCGCTTCTTTTAGAGTTTCAAATTTTTCAGAAAATTTTAAAATCACTGGTCGGCGAATTTTAGTATAATGTGCACCCCATTTTGAATTATTGTGTTGCTTCAATCTTCGTTCAAGATTGTTAGTACAACCTACATAAAGTGATTTATCGGTGCATTCGAGGATGTAAGTGAAATACATATAAACATTATATCACTTCGTCATTTCATTTCTCAGTGCCTTCCTTCAGTTTATATGTCAGTGCCGAAGGCCCTGACGACCGAAGGAATGAAGGGCTGGGAGGCTTGGAATCGAACCAAGATTCACGGCTTCAAAGGCCGCTGTCCTACCGTTAGACGATCTCCCAATATTTTATATAGATTTCCTAATACCTTTAAAAACACTTAATTTATAGCATAAATCTTTCAAAAAAACTATATTATGGGTATAATAAAAATTATAAAGATCATATGTATCCACAAATGAAGTCGAACTTGAAAGAATAATTAATAAATATTTGGTATAATACAAAAAATGAAAAACAATATTTTTATTTTTTTACTTCTTTTTTTTCTGTTCTCTTTTTCCCTCCAAACTTATGCGCAAAATAATGGAACAGCGGATGGCATAACTCCGCCTGCAAGTGATCCAGGTACTGTTATGGTTCCACCAGAAGAAAAGCCTCTGGTAGATCCAGTAAATACAAGTTCTGAGCCAGCGCCAACGTCTGCTCCAATTTCAGTTCCGACACCAATACCCGCAGGTACGGTTACGCCTAAAACCACTATAACTAGACCCTCAATCACAAAACCTACAGAAGTAACGTCTGTTTTGCCGATTGCTCCGGAAAATAATAATAATGAATCCGTAAAACCGCCTGCTTCAAATAATTTAATAATTCCAATTGCCGTGGGAATTGGAATTTTAGGCATACTCGGATTCTTTGGTCTTAAATTAAAGAAAAATAAAAAACAAGATGAAAAGAAAGACGATTCAAAATGTCTAAATTTAAAAAAACTCATGGAAGACAAGTTGAATGAGTTTACGGATTTAGAAAGCCAACTTATAAGCTTAGCGAAAAAACAAGCAAGTAAACAAATAAAAAATGTAATTAACGACACTAAAACAGGAAATTTGTTAATTCTCATTGAAAATGGAAAAAAAGAATATGAGAGATTAAAAAAATTATATGAAAAATGTATGATAGATTTTTCAATACAAAAAACCACTCTGCTTTTCTTATATAAACCAAAGGAAAAGAAAATTCTTTTGGCCATGAAAAAACGTAGTTTCGGAAACGGCAAGTGGAATGGAGTTGGAGGGAAACTTGAAAAAGGAGAAAGTATTAAGGGATCATTGAGAAGAGAAACTCAAGAAGAAATTATTGTGATTGTGAAGGAAGACGATATGATACAGGTAGCGACCCTAGATTTCTTTTTTAAAGACAATCCGGGATGGAATCAGCAAAGTCATGTGTTTTTCACGGAGAAGTGGGAAGGCGAGCCTGCAGAAACTGAAGAAATGCGACCTATGTGGTATGATACTGACTCACTACCTTTTGACAGCATGTGGATTGATGATCCGAACTGGTTGCCACTCGTGCTCCAGGGGAAAAAGTTAAACGCGACTTTTAATTTCAATAAAACAGGAGATGAAATTCTAGAAATGAAAATAGAAGAAATTTAAACTAATATATTTATGAAAAAAAATTAAAGAGAATAAAAATTAATTAAATTTTGTATAATACATAAAGTTATGAATGAGGGATTAAGACCAAAGATAGTTGAAAAAGCTTCTCTAAATGCCCATCTAACTCCCGGGGTAAAGCCAATTATGGCCTGTCTTTTTTCTCTTGAGGATTCCAGTGATAAATTTAGTTCAACAGAAAGAGCATCTATCTATGAACGTTTTAATCCGGAGTTGGACGATGTAGAAAATGTAATTTACGACAATGAAAATCGGTATGTGATATCCCCAGTCAATGAAAAAAGGAAATTCGTGGGAGAATTAAATGACTGCACTAGTTTAATTGTTACCGGTATAGATAAAAAAACTGGTAATAATGTTTCTTTTTTAACTCACATGGATCCTAAAAAATTTTTATACGAAAAGAGAGATGCTTTTTTAGCTGATTTAAAACAACGCCTTTCAGAAATAAAAGAAAGATGTCTTCCAGGCACAATTGATGCTGTGATTGTTGGAGGGAAATATCTTCCCGTTGTGGTTAATAATAAAAGAATTGAAACCAAACAAAATTACCTTGACTCAATTAAACTCGTTTCAGACGAAACACAAAAAGTTTTAACTTTCAAGCCACCCATAATTAACGGTCCCAAAATGACAGATGGTTCAGATAATATATGTTTTGATACTACAAACAGACAACTTTATTTTATGCGACCAAAAGTAAATCGCGGTATTAGAAGTTTTACTTCTTTTTAATAACTTGTTTTTCTGGTTCTTGAATCACTCCGATGATATTTAAGAACTAACCGACAATCCAATATGACTGTTTATCAATAAACTTTTATATGTTATGATAATTTTCAAGATGCCTAAAGCAAATAAGAAGAAAAATAATGCCCCGAATAATCTAGGTCAAGGACTTACTTTTGACGACATTTTACTGGTGCCAAATTATAGCGAAGTCCTACCGAAAGACACGATATTGAAAACTCGCTTAACTAAAAATATTTCTCTAAGCATTCCTTTTATGTCCGCAGCAATGGATACAGTCACCGAAGGAAATATGGCCATAGCGATGGCTCAACAGGGAGGTATTGGTATTATTCATAAAAATTTATCTATTGCCGACCAAGCAAAAGAAGTGGAACGTGTAAAAAGATACGAATCTGGGAAAATTGCAAACCCCATTACTTTACCTGTTTCCGCCACGGTCGGCGACGCGCTCCGAATCCAGAAACAGCATAACATCGGCGGATTGCCCGTGGTAAATGAAGATGGAAAATTAGTCGGCATTGTTACTAATCGCGATTTGCGTTTTGAGAAAAATGAAAAGACTCTGATAAAAGAAGTAATGACAACAAAACTTATAACTGGTAAACCAAGCACGACGATAGAAGAAGCAAATGATTTATTTAAAAAACACGGTATTGAAAAACTTCCATTAGTTGATAATAAAAATAAATTGATTGGGCTCATCACTTATCGTGATATGGCAAAAAGTAAAGAATATCCATATGCCACCAAAGATGTTTTAGGCAGACTGTGTGTTGGGGCCGCTGTAGGCACAAGTAATGATGTACTTATACATATAAAGGCATTGGTAGAAAATAATGTGGACGTGGTGTGTGTTGATACCGCCCACGGACACTCAAAGGGTGTGCTAGACGCGGTCAAAAAAATTCGCCAAGCCTATCCGAAACTCGATATCATTGCTGGTAATGTGGCAACTGGAGAGGCCGCAAGAGCTCTCATAAAAGCCGGAGCGAATGCTATTAAGGTAGGCATTGGCCCGGGTTCTATCTGTACCACACGCATTGTTTCCGGAGTGGGCGTTCCACAACTTTCCGCTGTTTCTGCCGTTTATGAAGCTTGTAAATCTCTCAACATACCGGTTATCGCCGATGGAGGCATTAAACATAGTGGAGATGTGGTAAAAGCTCTCGTCTTCGGCGCAGATGTAATAATGGCGGGAAATGCTTTTGCCGGCACGGACGAATCTCCGGGAGACACTATCGTTATTAATGATCAAAAATTTAAAAAATATCGTGGAATGGGTTCAGTCGGGGCAATGCAAAGAGGTTCAAAAGATCGTTATTTCCAAGGTGATCAATACGACCCCATTAAACTTGTTCCCGAGGGTGTTTCAGGACACGTGGCTTATAAAGGAGCGCTCTCCGAAGTCCTTCATCAGCTCACAGGAGGGTTGCGTTCCGGTATGGGTTACTTAGGAGCAAAAAATATTTCTGCTTTGCGAAATTCGAATTTTTATACCATTACATCCGCTGGATTAAATGAAAGTCATGTTCACGATATTTTTATGGTTGCCCCTTCGCCTAACTACAAAAAACAATAATGAATTCAAAAAATAATCAAAAAATTATTCCTATTATTGGGCTCCAGTGGGGAGACGAAGGGAAAGGTAAAGGTGTGGCTCGTATTGCTTCAAGTCTTTCAAAGAATGATTTAATCATGAGGTTTCAGGGCGGAAATAATGCAGGACATACCATTTGGCATAAAGGCAAATGTTATGTTTTTAAATTAATTCCATCGGGAGTTTTTGGTAAAGCTCAAATTCATTTAGGCGCTGGTATGGTAGTTGATCCTATTGCTTTTAAAAAAGAAATTGCCACTATTCCAAAAAATGTTTCTTTTTTAGATAGACTGTCAATTTCGCCACACGCTGTTTTAGTTATACCGACTCATTTAATACTTGATTCTATCTCGGAAAAAACAAAGGGAAAGAAAAAAATAGGCTCTACTGGCAGGGGTATCGGACCGGCTTATACTGATTTGATATCTAGAAATGCATTTCGCGTCGGGGACATATTTCAGAATGATTTTAAGAAACGTTATGAAACACTTTTAAAACAGCATCGGAAAATCCTGACTAATCTTTTTAGATATAAAATCAATAATAAAGAATTTGAGGGGAAACAAAAAGAATTTTTTTTAGCAATTAAATTTCTGCACTCGTTATTTATTTTAAATTCAAGTGACTTGCTAAAAAAAACTTTAGAAAAGAAAAATAAAGTCATTGCCGAGGGTGCGCAAGGAACACTATTGGATGTAAGATTTGGAAATTATCCTTTTGTTACATCTTCTCATACCATAGCAAGCGGAGTGGGAACAGGGCTTGGTATTCCGCCATCCTTGGTCGGCCCAAGTATCGGCATTTTTAAAGCATATACCACCAAAGTTGGCGAAGGGCCGTTTCCGACAGAATTGGGAGGAAAAAAGTCGGCTATATGGTGCCGTGATAAAAAATTTATCTACGAAAAAAAAGTCTTTCCAAATCCGAATCCTAATAGTAAAGACGAATTTGAGCAGGGAATAGCTTTGCGCAGACTCGGATATGAAATAGGCGCGGTTACAGGCCGATTACGACGCACGGGATGGCTTGATATACCACTTATGCGATACGCAATAGATATAAATAATGCAACGGAATTGGTTCTCACAAAATTAGATGTTTTGGATGGGTTTAAAAAAATAAAAGTCTGTACTGGTTATATAATAAACAATAAAAAAACAAACACAATTCCTTTTGATTTATCTCGTACCAAAATAAAATGTATCTATAAATCTTTTCCTGTTTGGGAAGGGAAGTTATCTGATTATGGTAAAAAATTACCCAAAGAAGCTATAAATTATATAAAATTTTTAGAAAAAACCTTCGACACCAAAATTATCTATGTTGGCACTGGTCCAGAAGAACATCATGTTGTGGAGCGATATTGGTAAAAAAAATTTATGCAAATAAAAATTTTGTCTTGGAATATTTGGTACGATGGACATTTTAATGAAATTTCAAAATTTCTTGAATCTTCTAATGCAGATATAATTGGACTACAGGAAGTGGTGCCAGATGATACTACTAGAGATATCATAGGATTTCTTAAAAAACTCGGTTATCAATGTATTTTTGCTCCAGTACTCACAATTAAAAAAAGTGGTAAAACCATGAGTAATGCGATTTTTAGTAAGTATCCTATTGTGAATAATGAGACATATATACTTTCGGAAACTAATAGTCGCAATGCATTAAGAGCGGACATAAAAATTAGGGAAACAACATTGCATGTTTTTTGTACTCATCTCTTGCATACTCATCAACAACCATCAGAAACACAAGAACTTCAAGCTGAAAATTTGCTAAAAATCCTTCCAAAAGAAAATACTGTTGTGATGGGGGATTTTAATGCTACGCCGGAAAGTAATGCAGTAAAAATAATGAATAAAACACTAAAAAACACAGATTTAAATTTAACTCCAACATGGAGTATGTATCCAGAAGGATGTAATGTATGTAATCCAAAAAAAGTTGACACACGATTAGATTATATTTTTATAAGTAACGATATAAAAACAAATTCCCCTAGGGTTTATCAATCGGGGGGTTCAGATCACTTGCCAATTTCAGTCATAATGGAAATAATTTAATATATAAAATAGCGAAAGGGGGTCGTGACTTGCGTCCGTACCCCCTTTTTCCTCTGGATCTACTTTTGAACGAACAAATTGCGGATGCGACTCACTCGTTCCTCAGGCGTAATTTTCAGAGGGCAAAAATTACTGCTGAGGTCGAACACGGCGTCGAAGTACTTGTCTCGCTCTTCACCCTTGGGAGGCATGAAGCGCAAAGCAAGTTCGCGGATGGCGTCCGGCTCATCGAGCGAGAGCTCTGCGAGAGCCACTTCGATGTCCTTGTTGTCCGGCAGCGTTTGAAAGAACGCTTCCACTTCGCTGGCAAAGCTTCCTCCCATGATGTTCCGCACCGCGAGCATAATATCTGCTTCGGTGGTTCCGGTATCCTGGAGGATACTAAACCGCAGCCGTCGAAGGATGCCCAGGTGATCGAACTTGCGTCCGATTTCCTGGCGAATCACCATTTGGTCCGTCGGGTTCGGGAAGTGTACTATGTATTTCCCCTTGTATTTCACGAGCGGGGGGAAAGTGTCGACATAGTACACTCGGTTGTCAGGTCCAAGGCAGAAATTCGACAAGCGCGCGTCGATTCCTACCTCTGCAACCTGTTGACTCAACACTCCACCGATAGTGGAGATAAGATTTTCCAGAATGGCGGTTGTGCCTTCGCCTTTATGGAAAACTTTGTTGAGCGCCAGGCCAACGTAGGGAGAGGTTTGAATAGCTTTTCCTCCCTCTTCGGCGAACGTGTACGGTTCCGCAAGTAAGACTCCAAGTTCTCGGAGTTTCTCGCGAAAGTACATACTTGTCTCGTTGACCCAGTGAGCGTTCTGCGAATTCACGCTCTCTGGCGCAATGACCTTCTCAACAACGACACCTCGGCCATTGTTGATACAGGTCACCAGGGCGTACCTGGATTTTTCCTGCCACACAATGGTCCGCATAATGTCTCCTTCTTTTCGATGTACGATCCTTTTCAAAACCAGCATAGATAAAAGTTATTATCTTGTCAAATTGTGCAGATAATTTATTTTAAGTTTTATCTTAAAAATACTATAAATAAAGGCTTTTTATAGAGTATTGATAAATTGCAGGAGAAAAATTGACAAATTACTCCAAAAAGAATACTATAGAAATATGCAAATTCAAGTTGTCCTAAAAAACTTTGGTCTTTCAGAAAAAGAAATAGCCGTATATCTTGCTTTGATTGAGCTTGGCGAGTCTTCGGTGCGAACAATATCAGCGAAAGCAAAAGTTAATCGTGGTACTACTTATGATATTCTTAAATCCTTGATTAATATGGGAATAATTTCATATTACAATAAAAAATCAAAACAATACTTCATTGCTGAACGACCGGAGACTCTCCTCACTGTTATAGAAAAAAAACGAGAAAATCTTGTTGAAATTAAAGCTGACATCGAAGAAAGTTTACCTCTATTTAAAACTCTATTCGAAAAACAAGGAGGAAAGCCTTCAGTCAAATTATACGAGGGCCTAATTGGTATCAGACATATCCTTGAAGATGTTTTAAAAAGTATGGACAAAGTAAAAGATAAAATTTATTACGTCTATTCTTCAGCGACAGTCAGGAAAAATGTTCATTTGGCCATGAAAGATTTTAGCAAGAAAAGAATAAGAAGGAAGATTAAAGTTAAAACAATTTCTCTTGGAGAAGGAGGCAATCTTGTGGGTTTTGATGAGAGAAAATGGATGAAACTGCCCAACATAAAAGGGAAAAAAGAATTACGACCAACCTATGAAATTATTTACAATGGAAAGGTAGCTCATATCAGTCTCGACAATGCGGATAATCCAGTTGGTGTTGTAATAGAGAACGAAGAAATTTACCAAACTCAAAAATTGATATTTGAATACAACTGGAAAAAACTCTAGAATTTGAAAGAATTTCTTACTTCACTCATTGCATCAATAATTCGTTTTTCTTTTCTACAAATATCTTCGTAAAGAGCAAAATATTCCTTTGCTTGTGCTAAATTGTGTTCTTTGCGAGATGTGTAACGAGTGGGATCCCACTCAAAATAAATATCCTCAAAAAAATCTCTAATAAATCTTGAAATTAGCTGTAGAAGATTTAATTTTATAGCTTGCGGTATAAGATCCCATTCTTCTTTAAAGAGAAACCCTTTTGAACCTTCATAATATCCGCGCAAAGCCATTGTAAACAATGATACATCGAAGGGTTCATTGGATTTTTCTGGATTCCAAGACCAAGATCGAAATGCATCACCAAGCTCATGCAACACATTGTAATTTTTTCCACAATCATCAAAATCAACCATAGCGATTGCTTTGTACGGAAGATTATTTAAAAAAATAAAGTTTGATATTTTCGGATCTCCATGATTAACTGTCTTCCTTAAATGAGAAGGGAGGTCGAGTTCAATCATCTTGTCTATAACGGGAATCATTAGGGCAATTTCTGGGTTGTTATTATTTACCACAGCATCTTTATATTTTTGATAAAGAAGGGGAATGTTGTTATTAATTATTCTTTTATGTTTGAAATTATATTTTAAATTAGAAAAGCTTCTATGATATGATCCTAGTAATTTTCCCGCCTCATAAGAAATCTGGGGGTCATTAATTTGATGATACGATTTTCCCTCTATGTATGTAAAAATTCTCCAAAATCCGGAATCATCTGGGACATATAAATTTTTATTTCGTGTTTCTACTATTTTCATGACTTGAAATCCATGCAGTTCTAGATATTCAAGCACTGCTTGAATATCTTCCATAATCAGGGAAGTGTATATTGGATTCACTTTTTGAAGAATGAAGGATCCTAAATCAGTTTTAACTTGCCAGGTTTTGTGAATAATGCCCCCGTGAAGGGGGACGACACTATCAACAATACCAATATTGTATTCTTCAATTACTTGTTCTGGTAATTTCATAAATTAAACTTAGATTTCGACTACAACAACTGTCGCGTCGTCTGAGCGAGCCTTCTTTTTTATCTCATATTTTCGAATTAATTTTATGATCAGATAGCATAATCTAATCTTATCACAAATTAATTACTACACAAAAAACATCCTAACGTGGTCTTTTATATTATTTGTCTTTAGCTCTTCTGTATTGTAATATACCAATATGATTTCACGAATATATGTAATACCCAAAAAGGGCAGTAGGGCTGATTCATATCTCGTTGATTCCAATTTATCTAAAAAAAAACTAGAAAGACTTGCATGGGCGCTTACGAACCCAATCCTAGAAAACTATTATATTAATGAAGCTCCCCATGTGGGAAATTTTTCGTATGTAATAGAAATTGGTTTTAAGCCAGGCGTCACGGATAATGTAGCCAATACAGTCAAAGAAATCGCTAAAGATTTGCTTCACTTGAAAAATAATTTTCCTTTTGCTGTCTATACTTCCAAGCTTTTTCTAATTGCCAATAAACAAAATAAAAAGAAAGTGGAAGAGATTGCCAGTACTTTATACAATCCGCTAATCGAGAGAGCCCACATAGCGAGAGTTACTGCTGGAAAAATAAATTTACCGATGAAAATTCCCGAAGTAGTTTTGAAAAAAAGAACTCCAGTTATTAAAATCTCGCTTGATGTGAGTGAAGAGGAGTTAAAAAAAATAGGTACAGAAGGGATAATGGATCCTGAGGGTACGCGCAGAGGACCATTGGCATTGGATTTGTCTGCCATGAAAGCTATTGCCGAATATTTTGTTAAATTAAAAAGGAACCCGACGGATATTGAATT
>Ga0209542_10005672_pt1 | contig 24773 bp, 19 predicted proteins | sample RifCSPhighO2_01_FD_184028 | JGI IMG/M metagenome (GOLD analysis project Ga0209542, IMG submission 184028) | Soil microbial communities from Rifle, Colorado - Rifle CSP2_plank highO2_0.1 (SPAdes) (version 2) | ecosystem: Environmental > Terrestrial > Deep subsurface > Rock core/Sediment ...
GATATGAAAAAGATCATCACCAGACTCATTTCTGAATTTTTTCGTGATATTACTTCATTAGGAGGGACACCATTCTATCTTTTGGTGCTGCTCAGCGTCTTCCTGTTAGGTTTATTTTCATTATTTTTTCAATTATTGTTTGGTCTTGTATTCACGTTTGGGGTTGTTGTACTCATCAGAACCTTTTATTTTAAAAAAAGACCAGAACCCAAACAAGTTCATAATTTCATTGAAAGAATCGATGCTGCGTCATTCCCCAGCTGGCATAGTGCTCGCATCGTCTTTATGGCGCTGCAATTTATGTATTTTCTCCAGAATAGGTATCTCACGACTCTCCTCGCCGTAATGGCTCTTCTGGTGTCGTATTCACGTATTAATTTGCGGCAGCATGATTGGTGGGATGTAATTGGAGGAGCAGTATTGGGAATTATTTCTTACTGGATTGTGGGGGTTGTGTTCTAGAAATGTTTAAATACAAAAAGATAATTCTTCCTTTTATCAAAAATGAGGTGTTTATTATGAAAAAAATAATGTTACTTGGTGTATTAATTTTGACTTTGTTTCTCGTTGCGAGTTGTGCTCCGGCCCAAAAAGAAGGGGAAGAAGTGGAAATAGAGTTAGAAGAAGAAAAAGCTATTGCCGGTCAGGCGATAGCTGCGACAAAAACATATCAGTCTTGTGTGGACTCAGATGAAAAACTGAAAGGTATCGCAACGATTCCAAAACCATATTACTTCCTTCCAGGAATAGTCTCTATCGAATATACCGATAACACAGGGATTATCCAGAAAAAAGACTATGGCGACAGGAAAGACAGGGATGGGAAGTTGTTTGAATATCGATGTAGAGACGACTATACACCCGGCACGACAACACCCCCTGTTGTTGGAGCTAAATTTAGCTGTCCTAATGGAATTGCTAGTACCTCTCTTGTAAGTGAATTGACGGGAAAAACCGTACCTGTTTCCTATTGTAAATGTGCAAGTGATGCAGACTGTGGAGAAGGATTTAGCTGTACAGCTGGAACATGCGGAAAAGAAGTAATTGATTCTGATAAAGATGGAATCGCTGATACTGTAGATAATTGTCCTTTACTAGCAAATCCAGATCAAAAAGACACGGATAACGATGGTCAACAAAAAGATGATAATAATGATGGAAAAATTTATGGACCAGAAAAGAGCAAAGGCGGCGATGCCTGTGATCTGGATGATGACAACGATAGCCTAGAAGATGAAGAAGATAACTGCCCATTAGTTTCCAATCCATATCAAAAAGATACCGATGGTGATGGAATAGGAGATGCTTGTGATTGTGTAGCTGGTATGCCAACCGGGAAGATAAAGTGTCAGCAAAATCAATACGGTCAGTTGCATGCTTATAATGAATTCCAGAACGCAGACTGTACAACGTACTTAGGAAAAACATATCCCGATAAAAAATATTGTGGACCATCAACAAGTGCATGTCTGGAAGATGTTGGATGTTGCACAGAAGAAAAGGTTAGTGCTTCCACATGTAATGGCAACATTGTGGTCAATGAAACGAAGAATTTATGCACAGGGGTGATTACAGAAAATACTCAAGACTGCTCCACTCTAAGTGCGAATGTTAAATATACTTGTTATGTAGCTCCACAAGATGCAGTGAGTTATTGGACAACGGGATGTAAAGTATGTGGTAAACCAATTTGTGAGAAAGAGGGAAAAAAGGTAATAGCTAATTCCATCTGTAAAGACCTGTATCCACTAGAAACATGGAAAGACACGGGAGAAGTAATAACCGGTCCTGGTTGTCAATAAAGACTAACTCTTTTTTTCTTTTTATTTTCTTTTTCTTATCTTTACAAAATCGCCTAAGGTTAAGACATCATCTTTGTTCTTTTTATGAGCTGCAGCGGCGGGAGCTTCCTCTTCTTCAACAAGTCGGATTCCCAGCATTCTTTCCAACTTCCGCGCTATATCCAGCCGCGGCCGGAAATCCCCCGTTTCCCATTTCGCCACGATGCTCACTCTTTCCTGAATGAATTTAGCGAACTCTTCCTGGGTCATTTCTTTCTTTTCCCGGACAGAACGAAGAAGAGAAGCATACTCTGGAAGCAGATGAAATGGAGGATCCTCTTTTTGTATAACGCGTGTAAATGATCGGACAGAGGAATTTTTCTTCTGCACCGTCCCATATCCTGCGCAGGAAGAACACACAGTTAATGTTACACCTTCAACCTCAGCGCTTACCAGCTCAGCCTTCCTGCCGCACATCTCACAACCAGCCATGACGTTTTAAAAAATAGAACTTATATTAAAATGTAACGGGATAACGATTCATCTTTCAGAACCTATTTAAATGAAACAGCCCAAAAAAGAACTTGTGGCACGGCAGAAAATACGCGAATATGAAGCGAAACGAATGATCGTAGAGAACATCCCGATGCTTTTGAAACAGAACGCCGTTCTCATAACTCCAGAAACGAATCTGGATACACTCCCTCAACAATATCCTTGGTTACGTGAGAACAAATTAGTTGTAAAGCCAGACCAATTATTCGGCAAGAGAAAAAAACACAATCTCGTTCTGGTAAATGCTGCCTTCCCGCAAGTGCAAGAATTCATTACACAGCATCGCAATAAAGAGATAACAATTGGAAAAACGACCGATACGCTTACCCATTTCATCATCGAACCGTTTATCCCACATGAAGAAGAATATTATATTTCAATTGTCTCCCAACGAGATAAGGATATCATTTATTATTCCCCCGAAGGAGGTATCAATATCGAAGAAAATTGGGAGAACGTAATAGCAATAGAAATACCTACTTTAACAAGCATGGATACAATTGACATCAATCAAAAAATCCCCCAGCATAAAAATAAAGAGATCATCATAACCTTCATAAAATCATTATACCGTGTCTTTCTGGATCTTGATTTTACGTATCTTGAAGTGAACCCTTTTGCCATCGGCGAAAATGGAACAATCCATCTTCTGGATACCGTCGCCTATCTTGACAGCTGTGCGTTTTTCAAGAACGAGCAGCAGTGGAACAACCTTGCCTTTCCCAAGGAATTCGGAAAAAAAGAATTTCCTGAAGAGCAGTACATTGCGGAACTAGATAAGAACAGCGGCGCTTCACTTAAATTAACCATCCTTAATCCCAATGGACGAATCTGGAATATCCTTTCCGGAGGCGGGGCAAGCATCATTTTTATGGATACTATTGTTCAGCACGGCTATGGCCTGGAAATTGCCAATTACGGAGAATATAGTGGCAATCCCAGCGAGGAGGAATCGTATCAATATGCCAAGACTATTCTCGATCTGATGATTCGTGACGTTTCGCAGAAAAAAGTTCTTATCATCGCCGGGGCTATCGCCAATTTCACTGATATTGAAAAAACGTTCAGAGGAATTGTCAAAGCGCTGCGCGAATATGCTTCACAACTGCGGCAAGGAACCATCTCTATTTTTGTCCGTCGGGGAGGGCCTAATGACAAGAAAGGGCTTGCCCTGATGGAAGAGGCGGGCAAAGAACTTGATCTTCCGGTGCATGTATTTGGTCCGGATGTTCCACTGGTTGATATCGTACCAAAAGCACTTGAGGCACTGCAATGAATGACGCAAGAAGATTTACCGCACAAACACAAGCGCTGTTTTACAATTTGAAGACAAAACCTCTTCAGCAGATGCTCGATTTTGATTATCTCTGCAAACGTACGACACCAAGTGTGGCAGGAATTATCCATCTGGAACGAAAAGGATTTCATAAAGCCTTCTTTGGAAGTGCCGAGATTCTGATCCCAATATATACTACGTTACAAGAAGCAGTGATGAAACAGCCGCAGGCAGACGTTCTCGTCAATTTTGCCTCGTTCCGTTCGGTATATGCATCTGTAAAAGAAGCACTATCAACACCATCTATCAAAACGATTATCATCGTTGCGGAAGGCGTGCCAGAACGGCAGACAAAAGAGCTTATTGCTCTCGCTCAAAAGAACAACAAAATGATCATCGGCCCTTCCACCGTTGGTGGTCTTGCCGCAGGAGCATTCCGTCTGGGAGGGTACGCCGGGGGAGAAATGGAAAACATTCTTCGGGCAAAACTTTACCGTTCCGGAAGTGTCGGTCTTATTTCTAAATCTGGAGGGATGATGAACGAATTGTTTAACATCATCAGCCGGGCGACGGACGGCATTAAAGAAGGGATCGCTATCGGCGGTGATCGCTATCCAGGCTCAACTCTTCTCGACCACATCCTGCGCTATGAAACCGATCTGGATATAAAACTCATTGTTGCCTTAGGGGAACTGGGCGGAGCACAGGAATACGAAATCATACAAGCAAAAAAAGAAGGGAAAATCACGAAACCGCTGGTCATGTGGATTTCTGGAACGTGCGCGGATATTTTTTCGTGGGAAGTCCAGTTCGGCCACGCGGGAGCAAGGGCAGGAAACGAACAAGAACAAGCATCTAAAAAAAATGAGGCATTGAGAGAAGCAGGGATTATTGTTCCTGAATCATTCGCACAACTCGAAAATACCATTGCTCACAAGTTCACAACATTAAAAGAATCTGGAATTATTAGGGTAAAAGAAGAAGTAAGCCCGCCAGTAATGCCGATGCGAAACCAGACTCATTTCACCACAACAATCTCGGACGATCGAGGAGATGAACCTACCTATTGCACTATTCCGATTAGCACTATTATTGAAGAAAACAAAAGTATCGGAGATGTGATCTCTTTATTATGGTTTAAAAAGAAAGTACCCAAATACTTCTCTCATTTTATGGAATTATGCCTGATCCTCTGCGCCGACCATGGCCCTGCGGTTTCAGGCGCCCATAATGCGATTGTTTCGGCCAGAGCCGGAAAAGATGTTATTTCTTCGTTGTGCAGCGGACTGTTAACGATCGGGCCTCGTTTTGGCGGAGCCATTGATGATGCAAGCAGATATTTTAAAGAAGCATGCGACAAAAATCAACCGCCGGAAGAATTTGTGGAGATGATGAAAAAGAAAGGTATTCCCATTCCCGGAATTGGACATAGAGTGAAATCAAAACAAAACCCTGACAAGCGGGTAGAGTTGTTAAAAGAGTTTGGACGAAAGAACTTTCCCGCAACACAATATCTTAACTACGTGTTGGAAGTTGAAACAGAGACTCTTAAAAAAGCTGACAATCTTATCTTAAACATTGATGGGTGCATGGCAGCCCTCTTTTTGGATGCATTAGTGTCAGCGGAGTGTTTTACCCAAGAAGAAATCAACCAAATCATAGAAATCGGGTACATGAACGGCTTATTTGCGCTGGCCAGAAGCATCGGCATTATTGGCCATATCTTTGATCAGAAACGATTAGGGGAAGGGTTATATCGTCATCCGACAGAAGATATCTTGTACTTACACAATGACGAAAATGAGTCATCTTTATAATCCACCTCCAAAGTAGGTTACAACAAATTTTATAAACAGGACTATTCTCTGCAAGAAAAGAAAGGAGTTTTAATGGTGGAAGACAACAAAAAAGAATCTCAACAGCGAACTAATGAAGAGGAAATCTCCATCGATTTTTCGAAAGTAAAAGAGAAGATCAAAAGATTCTTTGGAAAGAAAAAAGCAAAAGAAGAAAGAAAGGAAGAAAGAAAAAACGAAGAAGATATTTCATTTGATCTCCAAAAAATGTCTTCTTTTTTTAAACACCATCAGAAATGGTTAATTCCTGTTCTGTTCATTTTTATAGCAATCGTTGTAAGCACTTATTTTAGAACGATGCCTGCTGCACTCCCCATTACAGAAGACTGGGCACAAAAAACCATCTATAATTTCTACCAGAATCAGATTGAAGCCCAAATTAACCAACAATATCCCAATTTACCTCAGCAAAATAGAAATGCGCTTATCCAGAAAGATCTCCAGACTGTACTTGAACAAAACAAAGAACAGATTGAGAGAGATGTCGCTCAACTATCACAACAATATAAAAACAACTTTCAGGATGAAAACGGCGATGCGTACATCATCGACATTGATTCATATTTATGGTACAGCCAAGCCAGGAACGTCATAAACCACGGTCATTTAGGGGACAAAATAATTGACGGCCAATCCTACTTCAGTCTGAGAAACGGAAGATTAGGCAAAGTATCATCATTACAATTACATCCGTACTTTGCGGCATATTGGTACAAAGTATTTCATTTATTTGATTCCAGTGTTTCGTTGATGAAAGCTTTCCTCTTCTTGCCAGCAGTGATTATTGGCTTGGCCCTCATTCCAGCCTTTTTTATTGGAAGAAGATTGGCGGGCAATGTTAGCGGCTTTTTTGCAGCGATGCTTCTGGCCGTGAACGGCCCGGTATTGACACGAAGCTCTGCTGACACCGATCCTCAAAATATCCTTTTTCCTTTAATTATCGTCTGGCTATTTGTAGAAGCATTTACGGCAAAAAAACAGACGGCACGATGGCTTCTTTCCAGCGCAGCGGGATTATTTGTTGGATTATATGCCATTACCTGGTCCGGATGGTCGCATATATTTTTAGTAGTACTTATTGCAATAAGTATGTGCCTTGCGTTTGAAATAGGAAAAAGATTTATCCAAAATAAATATAAATTTCAATCGAAGATTCTCACAACGACATCCTGTAAATCTTATTTTCTTCTTCTCATTGGATTCATTGTCAGTTCCGGCATCTTTGTTTCAATTTTCCAGAATACTGCTCTCTTCCTCAATGTATTTTCAAGGATAACGAGATTCACAACGCTGAAAGCGGTTGGCGTGAAGAGTATCTGGCCTAACGTGTTAACAACGGTTGCCGAATTTAATACCACCTCATTTTCCAACATCATTTCCCAGCACGGAGGAAAACTCTTTTTCCTTATTGCCATGATGGGGATCATCATACTGCTTGTCAATCGAAAAAAGATGGATGCCTGGAATATAGGATACGTTGTAAGTTCAGGGTTATATTACATAATCATGCTTTCACTCTCAGAAAAACTGAATAACCCATTAACATTCATCATCTTTGCCGGCCTGCCTGTGCTCGCAGGATTGTGCAAAGTTATTTACTTGCAGGAAGAAGAAACGATATTTATCTACCCCTTTCTCCTGGCCATCTGGATATTTACTACGGCGTATGCTTTTTCAAAAGGAATTCGGTTCTCTATTTTAATGGGCGCGCCATTTTCAATCGCTGCTGGCGTTACTTTGGGAATAGCGTACCAACGGCTCAGTTCGTGGATAGATAAGGGCCTGCATATCAATAAGCATGTGAGCAGGGTGTTAGTTTTTGCTGCGTTAGCACTGCTGCTGATCGCTCCTTTCTCAACTGCCAAGAACATTGCCAAAAATGAAATTCCTGGCATGAATGATGGATGGTTTGAAGCGCTTACCAAAATTAAGGAAGATTCAACAAGAGCTCTTATTACCAGCTGGTGGGATTTTGGACACTGGTTTGTGGCCATCGCCGAACGCATGGTGACGTTTGATGGAGGAGATCAGGGAGAACGCATCCATTGGGTTGGAAAAACTTTGCTTACAAATAATGAAGCAGAAGCCGTGGGCATTTTACGCATGTTAAATTGCGCACAGGAAACCGCGCCACATAAGTTAGATGAATTTACCGGAGATTCCTTGCGTTCTATTACCATCTTGTATGACATTTTCCCCATTGCGGATAAAAATAAAGCGTACCAAAAATATCAGGAACTTGGTCTTACAAAAGAACAGGCCAAAACCATGCTGGAATATACGCATTGCGCTGATCTCATTCCTAATTATTATATCACTTCAGAAGATATGGTTGGAAAAGCAGGTGTCTGGGGACATTTTGGCAGTTGGGATTTCACAAAAGCGACAATGTACCAAAACACACACAACCTTGCGCGAGCGGATGCCGTTGCCTATCTCACCACCACTTTTAACCTAAGCGAAGAAGAAGCTGACCGCATGTATAGTGAAATTCAAACGACGAAAGGAGATCAGTGGATTGCACCCTGGCCGGGATATCTTTCCAGCGGGGATTGTGATACTCTATCCTATACTGAAATTCGCTGCGCAGGTTCTGCACAAGGAGGAAACTTTGCATTTCGTATTGACCTCAATACTTTTAATGTAACATTGGAAAATAATCCTGGAATTGTTCCAACCTCGATAGTCTATCCAACGGAAGAAGGAATACAAGAGACAGAATTAACAGGGAAGAAAACCGGTTTCTCTGTTGTCCTGCTCCCGGATGGCGAGAAGCATCATTTTCTCCTCACGGATCCATCACAGGCAGCAAGCACATTCACAAAACTGTTCTTTTACGAAGGGCACGGCATGAAATGTTTCAGTAAATTTGATGACCGGCGACAGATTACCGGAGATAGAATTGTCACCTGGAAAGTGGACTATAGCTGTTCGCAAGTGAATGACGTGTATTTCACGGAACCTGTTGAAGAGAAGAATATATCAGAAGATGAGAACAATGGGATCACCACAACAAATGAGACCAATCATACTTCCACGGAAGCATAAGCACGCAGGATATTTTAGAATCATGAGAATTTAAAAAGTAGTGCCCCATTTTCGAATGTAGATACTTTATGTTACTCATAAACCATCGCGTGAACACCATTGAAAAATTGAAAGAAACTCCGCAGCATGCAGGTGTTGAAGTGGATATACGTGCATACAAAGACACGCTTATTCTTCACCATGACCCATTCGTGGAAGGAGTGCAATTGGAAGAATTTTTACAGCATTACAACCATGCTTTCATCATTCTTAATGTCAAATGTGAAGGAATTGAAATAAAGAGCATTGAACTGATGAAAAAATATAATATTCACAACTATTTTCTTCTCGATGTATCCTTCCCTTTCATCATCAAACTAATTAGCCAAGGGATGAGCATGATCGCCGTGAGATATTCTGAATTGGAATCTATTGAAACCTGCCTTGCACTGAAAGGAAAAGTGGAGTGGGTCTTCATCGATAATCTAACACGTCTTCCTATTGAAAATAATGCTTTCCAGCGATTACGAAAGCACTTTAAGTTATGTATAGTTTCTCCAGAACTGCTGAAGCGCAATGAAATCGAGAAAACAAAAAAAATTCTCCAAGACAACCCTGTTGATGCAGTTCTTACAGACGACATCCAAGCGTGGCAAGAATGAAAATAATCATCCCTATGTCTGGAAAAGGAAAAAGGTATAATGACGCTGCTTTTCATGGACCAAAACCATTAATTGAAATTGACGGCAAGCCGATGATCCAGCATGTTGTGAACCTCTTTTCTCCGCAAGATGAATTTATCTTCATCTGTAACGAACATCACTTACAAACGACAAATATGCAGGAGATTATTACGAAATTAGTACCAAAGTATAAAATCATATCTGTCACAGATGAACAAATTGCTGGAGGACCCATCCATACTTGTTCCCATGCTTTTAATCTCATCGAAGATGATGAAGAAGTAATTGTTAATTATTGTGATTTTGTGGTGCAATGGAACTATGAAGACTTTCTGGCAAAGGTGCGAAGCATTCCTTGCGCTGGAGCAATCCCTTCGTTTAAAGGGTTCCATCCAGCGTCGCTGGGAGATACTTATTACGCCTATTTGAAAGCAGACAAAGAGAATTATATCACTGAATTGAGAGAAAAAGAGCCTTTTTCTGAAAATCGAATGAATGATTATGCCAGCACCGGCACGTATTATTTTAAAGAAGGATCGCTGTTGAAAAAATACGCAAAGCAGGTCATGGATTTAGGAATGAATGTAAAAGGAGAAGCGTATGTAACGCTTCCTTACATCCTCATGATTCAAGCAGGCTTGAACATTTTGAATTACGAAGTTGAAAAATTTATTTGTCTTGGCACTCCTCGGGATTATGAGATATATAAATTTTGGTCTGAATTTTTTTTCAGGCAATCAGGACAAGTTGTTGGATTCAATAATGTAAACATTAAGACAACCAACATATTTCCTATTGCCGGAGATAAAAGAGAGTTCAAATCACTCAGTTTTGATGCACCTAACTTTCTTATCCCCATAATGAACCAGCCCTTAATTACTTCAACAGTAAGGTCATATCCTAAAGGTATACGAAACATCTTTATCTGCTTGGAAAACCATAAAAAACAATATCAATTAGACACATTGCTGAAAGGGATCTTTTATAATTCTGAACTTGTCACTCTCAATGCAAAAACAGAAGGAAATGCTTTAACGATACTGAATGTGGAAGATATAGTCGACTCTGATGCACCTGTATGCCTATCCGGGTGTTCTTATATCCTGGAATATGATGAAAGGCGATTATCCCATCTGATGGAAAATGAAGATATAGACGTCATCCTCTTATGTTTTACGCATCACGAATGCGTACTCAGGAATCCGCATAACCATTCTTATATTAAACTTAAAAATGGTGTTGTCGAAAAAGTCTCCGAAAAGATGGTGATTTCAGAACAACCATATAGAGATTATGCCTTTACCGGAACGGTCATCTACAAAAAAGCGGCAGATTTATTCACATCAATCAAAAAGAATATTCAGGAAACTCCAGAAGGGACAGAAAAGCAAGATTCACGGACCTACTCTTTTCTCACCGCAATTAATAAACTGATTGAAGAAGGAAAGAAAGTCATCGTGTTTGAAGTAGACAAATTTATTTCACTTCTTAATATCACGGATTACCAAGAATTTGTATATTGGCAAGAGTATTTTAACGACGTGCCTCATCATCCTTATTATAAAGAAGTACATCAAGACAATAAAGCATCATAAAGATCCAATGATAAACACGTAAACAAAAACATAAAGAAAAAATAAGAAATAATAACCAAATTATCGAACCGGTTTAAATAAATGCTTTGTGATAAACTTGAGGATATATTTTGGTGAAGCATTGATATGATGTCTGCTTGTATAAAATATATCAGTATAATACCACACTTTTTTATACATCCAATTATCAGGAAGATTTACAAAAACTTTTCTGATAAGCGGTCGCGTGAAAGGAAAATTCATGTAGACGTGTGCCCATCGAGCTAACTTAACTATTTTTTTCCCTTCACTATCCCGTCGGAAACAATCATTTAAAGTTGAATCTCTTGTCCCAATGGCTCCCATCGCATCTTCAGCTCCAATATCATTTGGATCATATTGGCCAATGGCAACACCATAATCAGCTAGATCCAACTTGGGAAATGGTTTAAAGATATTTACCGCGCGGATTGAATCTTTACGGGAAATCGTAGAAGCAAACTGGAGCGTTTCTTCCGCCATCTCAAAAGTTTCACCGGGTAATCCCATCATAAATTGATACGATACAGGAACACCATTCTCGCCTAATCTGTTTGTTGCATCGATCAATTGCTGATTTGTGACATTCTTTCGAAGGACATTCTTTCTGAACTTTTCATTTCCATGTTCTAATCCGATACGTACCAAGTAGCAGAACTTGGTATCTCCCAACGCTTTTGCGACATCCTCAGATACTTCATTAGCGCACATATTTATGGTAAACGGAATATTAACGCCTCTTTCTTTATACTGGCGGCAGAACTCAATAAGCCATTCTTTATTATAGCCGAGCGTACTATCATTAAAAAAGATCGTTTTGTATCCATATTTATTTTTTAAATATTCTACTTCGTTAACAACTATTTCAGGATCACGGAGACTTGGATATCGTTTGCTTACAGAAAGATACATCTCCTGGTATTTGTGATTAAAACAATATGCACAGCGGTACGGGCATCCTCTTCCTGCCATAACTTGTACAAATTCAATATCTCTAAAATATTGATATTTATTTCGATAGACAGCATGATCGTCAAAAGGTTTTTCGTTCATGTCAATAAAAGGTGCAAGCGGATTTTTAACAATAGTATCGCCCTTCCGCACCCAGAGGTTCTTAATCTCAGAATAATCTTCCCCTGCAACAAGTTTTGTTGCCAATTCAACCATTGCGTCATTTCCTTCACCCCGGCAAAGGACATCTATTTCAGGAACCTGGTCGATAATCTCTGGAAAGAAAGAACTGTCAAATCCGCCTACGACAGTTAAGCAAGGCCATTTTCGATTTTTAATTTCCTTGGTCATGCGAAGCATAAAGCTCCTATACGCCGTCATGGAAGACATGGCCACAATATGTGGTTTAAATTTACTAATCTCATCTAGAATATGTTGATCGTCACCCACAGCAACATCTGGTGTATGGCCGGCCAATTTCAGCGATGCCGACAAATTCATGACGCCTTGTAAAGGGTACCAAACATCTTGTATGAACAGCACCCGAGCAGGCACTTTGGATTGCAGAAATTTTGACTTTAAACTTTTTGTCTTAGGTGATAAACCATCGTCCTTGACATGATCCTTGCACTGCGAATCACAATCACTCGGCGAATTGCAACATTTCTTACCATCATGTTCAGAAAGATTGTATTGAGTCATCCCTGTAAGGGAATCGTCAGATTCATCATATTTGACAGCAGCTTCTGTTGGAGGAGTCATATTCAACCACTTTTTTTTTATGTTTCTTCTGGTTATGTTTTTGTTTACTTTACAACAGGGGATTATAATACAGCAAGTAATTATTGCACATTAATGTGCATTGAAAATAAAGATGATAAAGATGAAGGTTGAATTTAATTATTTATAACCATTGTGGTACTGCAATAGATATAATAAAAAACGCATAACGGCTGATCCGCGCGTGTTTGATGCTCCATACGTACTTACGAAGCTACGTACTTACGATGCTTCAGAAACTTCTTGAACAGCGAAAGGGTCTACTTTTTTGGGCTTATTGTTCTTTTGAAAACGGCCAAATAATGTAAATTTTTCATTCATCTTGGCAACAAAATTCGCAGCATGTTTCTCAACCATAATTCCATAAAAATCGTGATCGTAGCGGAATTTTGCCAAAGGATAATATGCTTTAAAAAGGGCATTAAACAGCGGATTAGTATATTTATAATCCAATTTTTTATTCGAAAAATACGAAAGAAAAGCAGCATTTTCTACCAGCTGAATCATTCTTTTTGTAAGCCAGCAAGGATATTTTCTATACCAGGTATTATAATTGAAATCAGACCAGTCTTTTAACGATCGCGGCGGTTTAAAACCATTTTTAATGGCTATCGGATAGAGAGGCGTATCATGGAACGGCGTGTAGAAGAAAAGCGGTGCGGTCGCATATTCATTTTCTTCCTGCAGGATCCGACGGAGCTTTAAAGTATCACGGAATTCCTCTTCTGTTTCTGTAGGGAAACCACCCATGAACGTATACTTGATAATAATAGGATACTTGCTCATTTTCCTGTTTGTTCTCATGACAACATCAACAGTGGTATCTTTCTTCATAAGTTTTAATATTCTAGGATTACCAGATTCAACACCTATATCGATATTCCGACAGCCGCTTTGCACCATCTTTTGAAGTGTTTCTTCTTTCAATCGCAGCACATGATCGGCCCTAATTCCCGCAACGCTCCAATTGTAATCTTTTCCGGAAGCAGCAAGAGTGTCGACAAGCTGCTCAAACCGTTTAAAATCGCCGGTAATTAAATCATCCATAAAAAAGAAATCTTGGATCCCATAGGTATTTTCCAAATATTCCAGATCATCCATGATTCTTTGGACTGAAAACCCACGCCACGTTTGTTTATACAGCGTAACAATGGAACAGAACCCGCAGCGAAACTGGCATCCACGACTTGTTACCATTGCTATCGAAGCTTTACCAGGACGAAATCCGACCGCAGAATAGTTATTTAAATTAACTAAATGCCAGGGCATGCGCGGCAGTTCATCAAGATTCTGAATCTGTTGACGGGGAGGATTTTGCTTGATTTTTGCTCCCTCCACGCCCCGGTACATAATTCCTGGAATATCACGAAGGTTTTTTTTCCCTTCCACGTATTCCATTACCTCAGCAAGAAGATAATCACCTTCACCAGCACAGACCACATCGATGTTATTATCCTGCATACACATCCCAGGATAAATTTGCGCCCAGCTGCCTCCCAGAACAGTACAAATTTTAGGATTCAGGGACTTGACAAATTTAGATGCTTCCATCATATGTTTTATCTGCTCCCCAACCATGGTTGTGAAGCACACAATTTTCGCTCCCGCATCAACTTGCTTTTTCAGATCTTCTTGCCATTGTACATTAATTCTCGAATCAATAAGAACAACATCGTAGCCTTTTTGTACTGGAACAGCAGCAATCGTCAGCAAACCGGTCGGTACACGAACTCCCATAGCATCCCAGATGCCGCTTTTTGGTTGAAGAAGGATGATATCGACCATTTTCTCTTCTATTTACTTTCAGCAACAAAAGGTTTATATATATTTTGCGGCTCGAAATCATAGATTATTAAAAGATGATTCCTGGCGGAACTGAAATACTTTTTAAACAGAAATGAGGAATAAAGAGAAATGAAAGGGCGCTGGTTTGATATTGCGGAAGAAGTGCAAGAAGAAGTTGACGCTACGGGATTTCAGCAGAAATGGATGCTCGATCCAAAAGGATATTTCTTAATTCGTATCAACCACGAAGAAGAAACTATTGAAGTGGGCCAGTGTACAACGAGAAACAAACTGATCCGCGTTGTAAGGGGCAAAACGCCAGAAGAAATCATGTACAAAATGATTGATCTTGGATGCGTTTCTTTATTAGATCATGCTGCATATTTAGGAAAAGAATTGCAAAAGGCGTACATTGCCATGAAATATGATTTTGTCTATGTGCAGGATTCTCCATTACAGAAAAAAGAAGATGCTCCTAAATAAGAAGAGGATGGAGAAACTAGAGGGAATCAAATTCTGAAACAATGGCAAATGTTGTTCCTCTGGCGGGGCTTAGTTCTCGATTTTCAAAAGAAGGTTACACGATACCAAAACCATTAATCCCTGTTTCTGGCATGCCGATGATCATCAAGGCCATCCGAAGCATGCCTCCAAGTAACAAATGGATTTTCATTGTCAGGCAAGAGCACATCAAACAGCATAAGATTGATACTGTTATCAAAGAAGAAATCCCCCATGCAATTATTATAGCCATCAATGAAACGACGCCTGGACAAGCCAACACCTGTTTATTAGCGCAGGCGTATCTTGAACCAAAAGAACCTCTCTTTATTGCTGCGTGTGATACGGCGTGCACCTATGATTCAGAAAAATATCAGACCCTTCTAGAAGATCAAAATATTGATTGTATTGTCTGGACATTTAGCCAGATGGAAAAAATGAGAATTTCTCCGCAATCGTATGGATGGGCAAAATTAGCTGAAGACAACCAAACCATTGCCAATATGTCTGTAAAAGTTCCCATCTCCAGCGATCCATTCAATGATCATGCTGTCGTGGCCACGTTCTACTTCAAAAAAGCGCAGGATTTTATTGATGCGACTAATCTCATGATTAAAGAGAATCATACCATAAATAACGAATTTTATGTTGACGCCGTGCCTATTTTTATGAATAAAATGAATAAAAAATCAGTGATCTTTGACGTTGATCAATTTATCTGCTGGGGAACACCTGCAGAATTGCAAGAATATGAATATTGGGAAACGTTTTTTAAAAAGAACCAACAATTTGATGAAAAGATCCATAACAGAGAGAAATATGTGTTCTGGAAAAAGTATTTTACAAAATATTCTACAATATGGGAAAGATGAATAAGCCAAAACTTTCTATTGTCGTACCCTGTTATAATGAGAATGAAAATATAAAATTAATTCTAAAGCGTTTTGCCGAGGTTAAAGGAAATGTTGGTTTGGAACTGATTTTGGTGAATAACGGATCAACTGATAATTCTCAGGAAATCTTGGATAAAGAACTGGCAAAAAAAGAATATGCTTTTGCAAAAACCGTTCTTGTTCCTAAAAATATCGGCTATGGCTATGGGATTGCAACAGGATTAAAAGCCTGTACCGCTGAGATGGTAGCATATACCCATGCGGACATGCAATGTGATCCTCTGGATGTCATTCGCGGATATGAAATTATCTCCATAAAAGAACACCCGGAACGATTTCTCATTAAGGGATGGCGGAAACAACGAAAGATCGTGCCCCAATTGTTAACAAGTTGTTTCCAATTATTAGCGACCATTTTATTTTTCCGAAGATATTCTGAAATCAATGCGCAGCCAAAAATATTTCATCGAATATTTTTAGAGAAACTTCAGTATCTTCCCCATGATTTTAACTTTGATTTCTATATCATCTATAAAGCAAAAAAGAAGAGACTGAAAATTATTAATATTCCTGTGGATTTCATGGAACGGCAATACGGAGAATCAAAGTGGGCTTTCAGCCATTTATCAAAATTGAAAGGAATTTATAGGCACATGAGGTATATGGTTACATTACGATTTCGGGGAGAGAAAAAAGCGTTTGAAAAATCTATCTAGGTTTAGGGACTATCTGTTCGCCGGTTTCTAGGTCAATTATTTTTATAACGTAGACGGGACATCCTTCCGCCGCTTCAATATTTATTTGAAGATCTTTCTCATCAATAATAAGCTCTTCGTATTCTTCATTTTTTTGAGCGCTAGGTTTAGTTAAAGTGGCAATATCTCCTTCCATTTTCCAGAAGTCAGGAGCAACATCGGCGCAGATAGTGCCCCCAATGCATCCTTTTTTGTCGTAGATTATTTTATATTTTTTACCCATATCCCTCTTCTAAGACCGAGTAAGTATAAATAATTTTTGAACAACAAATCGAAAAGAGACCAAAAGAGACCGATAAATAAATAAATAAATAAAGAGAAAAATAACCAAAAAAAGAGAAAATGCTATCTCTAAATAAAAAGAAGTGAAATTATGAAAATTGCCTTACTTTGGCCGAAAGGATTTGATGTAAAATACGTGATGCCCATCTCATTTGGCTACTTGAAAAGCAATATTGATCAATCTAAACACGAAGTACGAATCTTTGACTGCGCCCTGAAGAATATAGATGCGCATTCTCAAAAGCTCCGTGAGACTTTGGAATGGTTTCAACCGGATGTTGTCGGCGTTTCGTGTTGGGCTCCTACCTACGAAGAAGCTATGCGCATTCTGGAAGTAGCAAAGTCCATTAACAAAAAAGTTGTAACTGTTATGGGAGGAGCGCACGCGAGTTCTTACCCTGATGCAATAATGAAAAGAAAAGAGGTTGATTTTGTGTTTAGAGGGGAAGCAGAGTTGTCGTTCCCTGTTTTTCTTGAAGAGCTGCAAAAAGAAAACCCTGACTTTTCAAAAGTAAAAGGATTGGTGTATCGTTCTTCAGCAGAGGAAAACAAATTCCTCAAAAATGAAATGGAGCGCGAACGTGATCTCGATACCATCCAGATTCCTGACTATGATGCCATGGAACTTGAAAAATATATCGAATCAGGGTACCGCTTCAATACAGTTCACAAACATAACGCGCCAGTATGGATAACGCGAGGTTGTCCCTACCGCTGCGGGTTTTGTTCCGCGCCTTTACAAAATGGGAAGGTGATACGTACGCATTCTATAGAATATATGACAAAATGGGTTAAATACCTCTACTATGAAAAAGGAATCAGACAAATTAATATTATTGATGATAATTTCACGTTTCACTTGGAATACGCAAAAGAATTTTGCAAAACATTTATTGACGTAAACCTCCCAGGGCTGCATTTTGGAACGCCTAATGGAATTCGCATTCAAAGAACAGATCCGGAATTGCTTCAGTTAATGGTCAAGGCTGGTTGGGAGAATCTTATTGTAGCACCAGAAAGCGGGTCTCTCAAAACATTGCAAAGAATGCGGAAAGATTTGGATCCAAGCATAATTCCGCAAAAAGTGAAAGAAATTAAAGACGCAGGATTAAAAGTTCATGGCTTTTTTATTATCGGCTATCCCGGTGAAACACAAGAAGATCTCCAGAAAACTGTTGCTTTAGTGCGGAAATGCAAGTTCAATTTCTTTTTTCTCAATAACTTCCAGCCCTTACCGGGAACGCCAATCTATGACGAACTCGTGAGGGATGGAGAAATAAAAGATGGGACACTGCCAAAGAATTACTCAGGTGGAGAAAGGGTATATATGCCTAAAGAGTTACAAGATTTCAATTTTCCCCGATTCGTACTCAAAGAATATGTGCATCTAGCTCTCACGAACCCTTTAAATGTTCCATACATGTTCAAGCTTATTAATCCGAAAATGGTTCTGCAGAAGATTAGATCAAACATCAGAAATATGACGAGGCCGAATGGAACGAAAGAAAGCGAAACTATTCTTCCTGAAATCATGGTCATGCATGATTAAATAAATAGCTTCTTAGATATTTCAATCATCAATAAACGAAACTTTAATATATTCTTCTCTTTCCCACAAAAAATAATAAGAAACAAAGAGCAAAACACAGATCGTGAGGAAGAATAATGACAAAATATAAAATCGTGTTAGACCGAGCGAATTGCATTGGAGCATTTTCCTGCGTTGCCGTCGGCGGCGGTGAGGATATCTGGCAGATGGACGATGACGGAAAAGTAAACCTCAAATTAGCTGGAGCAACGCGGACGCCTGAACTGCATGAGTTCATTACGGAAGATGAAGCGTTAGTAAAAAAGGTTATTGCGACGGGAGAGGTCTGTCCGGTAGCGGTCATCAAAGTAATTAATATGGATACCGGAGAGAATTTAGTAAAATGAGAAAAAGAGCAACCGATCAATATATGATAATGTTATAAAAATAAATTGCATTCTCGCTATCATATAATATACTATCGCATAATGTATTTTCTCCAATAGGCTACGGATTCATGCAAGTCCTCTAAAATTCTGCTGTCATAAGGCTCCCGTTCCCGAAAAGAGAGTTCAAACAACAAGAGCGATTCTGTACAGCCTGCATCGCGTAACGTCGTAATTACTTTCTCAGCATCAATTTTGCCCTCCTTATTTCTTTCAGGAGTGAACGGCCAATGGCCGCCTTTATCCTTTGAACTTTGTTTTAGGTGAATTAAAGGGGCATCTTGGGCAAATTCACGAAGCCAAGCATAGGGGTTGGTATCATCTGGATTCAAAGAAGATACGTCGCCATGGTCAACATCTAAACAAAGCTTTATCGGAATGGCGCTATCCTGCAACAAAGTTTGGATCTTCTTTGTCTCCGCTATCGTTTCTCCATATTCGCGTTTCACAGACATTGGCTCCCAACTAAGATAACGCATACCCCTTTCTTTCGCATAACGGGCAATTTCCTTCCAGGAATCAATTGTTTGTTGTGTTATTTGTTCACGTCGAAGAGGATCGCGCAGATCGAAATGAGACATGATGCCTAAATGACTGGACATGTTCGTTGCCCCTATGGCCACACCAAAATCAATAAATCTCTTGAACCACGTAAGCCAATACTGTCGAACTTGTTCATCCGGGTGGGAAAAATGGTTTACCCGCGTAAAAGCTCCCGTCATGATGCTATCTACCGCAACATCATATTTACGACGTAAAAAATTAATTCTTCCAATATAATCATCTACTATCTCCTCGCCAAGAGCAGGATTAATTAACTCAGCGGTGAGTTGGACATAGCGCAATCCTAAATCTTCCCCGACAATTTTCATCCATTCTTCAGGAAGAGGGAAACGATTCACGGCAAAACCAGTATTTATCCCTAGACACAGCTTCATTTTATTCTCCATGCGTTTTATTCACCATGCGGATGTATGAGCACTTTAAGCCCTTCTAAATTCTGCATAAAGGCAAATCCTCTCTGAATCTCTTGCAGCGGGAACCTATGCGTGATCAATTTTGCAACATCAATTTTTCCTTGAGCGATAAGATCCATGGCAATCTGGTTATGCCGCGGCGTTGAGCCGTGCGATCCCATCACAAAACATTCTTTATAATGAATAAGATTAGAATTGATGGAAGTGGAACGTGCCGTGGCCGGCAGCCCGCCAAAAAAGTTAACGTACCCTCTTTTTGCGACAATTTCCACTGCCTGTTCCTGTGCCTCAACAGACGGGCACATCGTAAACACGCGGTCAATTCCTTTTCCGGAAGTCAGTTGCCGTACTTTCTGGACAAGATTTTCTTTTTGAGGATTAATATAAACATCGGCACCAAAAGATCTTGCCTCCATCAACCGTGTTTCATTAGGCTCAGATAAGATAATCAGCGACGCTCCCAGAGCCCTGGCCGTCATAATTCCCAAACAGCCTATCGGGCCGGCGCCCATGATGAGAACCGTCTTACCAACGTGCATTTGCGCTAATTCAAAACCATTTAATATACAAGCTAATGGTTCCATTAACGCTGCTTGATCATATGTAACATGGGAAAGAATGGGAACAATTGAACCATATCTAACCATCATCGGTTCCAATAAACAGTATTCTGCAAACGCTCCTGGAAATTGATATCCGATGGCAAAATTCTGGTCGCAGCAATTGCCCATCCCGTTCGTGCAATAATAACAAGTACCGCAAGGAACATCCGCGCCAAGCGCAACGCGATCTCCCACTAAAAACTTTTCTACTCCTTCTCCGACAGCTATTATTTCCCCTGACGTTTCATGGCCAACGATAGCCGGGTAAGTTACTCTTTTATTTCCTGACTTTAGGATACGCAAATCAGAGCCGCAAATAGCACAAGCATGAATCTTAAGAAGAATTGTTTCAGGCTGTAAACTTGGCTTTGGGACTATGTCCAGACGTAAATCATCTATCCCGTGCAACACGGCTGCTTTCATTTCTTCTCCCATAGTATTTCCTGAACAAATAAGTGCTAATTTACTCTTGATTTACAAGAAAGATGCCTTTACAATATCCTTCCACGTTCCGTTCATGCAAATCATCAAAGACTTTTTTCGCATCCGGCAAGGAAAATGTGTGCGTTATGATCCGAGCTGGATCAATATTCCCGGCAGCGATGTTCTTAATAACGAAATCCCATTCATTGTTTTCCAAGTGTATCAAAGAATTCCACACGCCTCGAATGGTCAGTTCTTTGCGAAGAATTTCCTGAAACGTTTTCTCTGAGAATGACGTTTCCCCTTGCGGGTTTCCAAGCAAGGAAATAGTCCCGCTCTTTTTCACAAGCTTGATGGCTACGTTTTGAAATGCATTTGCTCCACTACATTCTAACACAACATCCGGCCCGTCTTTACCAAACAAATCCCTGATCTTTTTCTCATAGCTTTCTTCCCTGGAATCATCTTCCCCGGAATCAATGACATAATCCGCGCCAATTTTTTTGGCGATAGCTAATTTGTGACTATTTCTATCTACACCTACTACCAAAGGAGAACCGAATAATTTTGCCCACTGGACAGCTCCCAACCCCAAAGTCCCCATTCCAAAAACAACAACTTTCGTAGAGGAAGTGACACCTGCTTGTCTTGTTCCACGCAAGGCAACGGCCATTGGTTCAATTAACGACGCCTGCTTATAGGAGACAGTATCTGGAATTTTCAGGACATTTGCTGCCGGGCATTTCACGTATTCCGCAAAAGCGCCATCGCATCTCGATCCAAGATAATTGTAATTGTCACACAAATTAGGTTTATGTTCTTTACATAATGTACAGTTCCCGCAAGGGATGAGAGGAAAAACAGCTACTCTCTCATGGGGTTTTACAGAGGCGACATTTTTCCCTACTTTAGCGATATCACCAGAGAATTCATGACAAGGAATGGTTGGAAAATGATACGTTCCTTTCGTTTTGACACGGGGCACATCAGAGCCGCAGACCGCTGCCGCTTTGACGCGTATCAGGACATCATCATTTCCCAGGTCAGGGAGAGCAACTTGCCCATAACGGATGTCATTAATGCCGTGAAGAACCGCTGCATACATCATTCATTCTTTTTGAGGTTGATTATTTATTAATGTTATGATATAAAAAGAACTTCCAGAACATTTAAATAGAATATTTTGCCAGAATTCCCCCTCCATGAAACAAAAAACAGTCATTCTGATTAACACTATCTTGCTGTCCATTCTAGCCATACTGTTCATATCACTATTCTCATCAGTCGCGGAATCACTCCGCTTTCTTAGTTATTTTGGATTCTTATTCATTGGGGGATTTGGCCTTTCCCTCTTGTTCAAAAATCATCTCCAAAATGGGACAATTCATTTGATACTGGCATTCTTTATGGGTATTATTACAAACTATGTGTTATTCATTTGTTTTCAGTTCTTCAACATAAAAACAACACTTGCACCTTTTGTTCTTCTTGCAGGAGGGATAGCACTCATCTTCCTCAATTTCACGAAAGCAAAAATGATAATTTCATCCGTATCCATCCATAAAGATCGCCATCTTTTTCTCCTCATCATCCTCATTATATCATCGCTCTTTCTTTTTTCTGATAAACTAACCTATACCACAGAAGGAATTTATGTTCACGATCCGCGGCATCCCACCACCGAACTTAGTTTCGCCCAAAGCGTGGATACGATGTTCCCCGTCAATTATTTATCCTATCAAGGAATGGAGTTCAAATATCATTTTGGATTCGGCATTCTTGCATATCAATTAGTGAACCAATTTCATGTTGACAGCTTAAATCTGGTATACTCCTTATTTCCAAGCTTTTTTGTCATTATGGTTCTCTTCCTCTTATACGAATACGCAAAGCAATTCACAAGCAACATCAAAAGTATTTTGTTTTGTTTTGTTGTTCTGTTCTCGACGCTCTCTCTGCCTACCGACAGCATAACGCAATTGTTTAATCTTCTGTTTCATACCAACTTGTCAGCTCCTCCCAACCCTTATTTTCTCTTTGCCCAATTTGTCAAAATGGGAAGTTTTGCCCTGGCCATCATCATGACCATCCTGCTTCTCATTTTAATTGAAAAGAAGGAACGAAATTATCTTCTTGAAACAATAATTCTCACGGGCCTGGCCATAACAAAGATTACCTTTTTTATTATTGCGGCGATGGCCTATTTCTCGGTCTTCTCTCTCAATTTTATCGCTGCCAACAAATGGAAAGAAAACTGGAAAGAATTCCTCAAAAAAAACATGATGATGATTCCGGGAGCTTTTTATTTTGTGTTTTTTGTCGCAGGAACGCACGCCCATAATTTGTGGGTTATTTTTCCTGGATCTTTCAACATCGAATCCGTTACGTTGTCATCAACCCAGCTCATCTCCAACGTCGTTATTTCCCTTCTTGCGGCAGTTATTATTTACCTGGGGATTGGTTTATTCTACCTTATTCCTACAATAAAAAACATACTAAAAGAAAAAAAGTTCATTGATAAAATAAAAGATTATGAAGGGATTATGTTCTCCCTGGCAATCATTCTTTTCAGTTACGGGTTCGGTATTTTTCTGACGGAAATTACGGAAAGCAACCACAAGCAATTTTTGTTTCCAGGATATATTTTACTTACCTTGCTTACGTATAAATTTATTCTTACGCGGGAAAAAGTAAAAAGATACGCAGCTGTATTGCTGATTCTTCTTGTTCTCATAAATGTCTTTTTTATAGGGATCTTGTACACAATTCCAACCGTGAAATTACCATATCAATATGAAGATTCGGCGAATAACCCATTAGCGGCAGCAAAATTGAATCTTGTAAAAAATAATGTCCACGCTTCCCTTCCCCTGCAGGCAGACTGCCTTTACTCGCATGATTTAATACGCGGTTTGCAACATCTCGCAAAAGAACCGGATGGCACGTTCCTGATGAATGTCCTCCACCAAAATTGCGAGAATTATAACGCCTCATCATGGGAAGAAATAGTATCTGCGAAAAATGGCGGGTTTATCAGAACGGCAGTGACCGGCAAACAGACGCTGGCAGAACATTACAAGTTTAAAGGCATTCTTACAGAAAAAGACTACTGCGACCGGATTTATGAAAATATTGTTTTTTATTCATTTATAACAGGGGATGAAAAAGGCATCAATGAAAAAGCGGCGTTATTTGAAAACTCCCCTGTTCCACGGTACGAAGATTTCAGCTACTACACCTATTTCAAGAAGTTTAGCACGGAAAATTATTATACCTATAATCAACAATTTGAACAATGCATAATCCAGAAACTAAATAGTACGAAAGGAGCAGAAATTGATTCTGGTTTTTTAAAGGAATATATTATTAAGAATAGACTTAAGTATATCCTTTTTGAAAAGGGAGAAAAACCCCTTCCTCCTTATGAAAAAGAACTGGGCCTTATAAAAATCTACTCCTCGGAAGATGTGACAATTTACAGAGTTAATTCGCGGGAGGCAACGTTCTTATTTCCTTTTATCCTTACTTAAAAGCAGAGAGTAGTCTTGCATAATTTTTATAAAGCGAATTTTACGTTTCCGTCTATTCCATGACGGCGGCCACCCTTTTTATTATCATTCCTGCACATAATGAAGAAAGCAAGATCCAAGACGTAATCCGCCAAGCACAAGAATATTCCCAAAACATCATTGTTGTCGATGATGGGTCCAGAGACAGCACCGCTGCCAAGGCAAAAGAATTAAGAGTTATCGTATTACGCCATAATGTAAATTTAGGAAAAGGAGCTGCGTTGCGGACCGGCTGTGATTACGCCATCCAATCAGGTGCCGATAATCTTATCGTCCTTGATGGCGACGGACAACATGATCCACAGGAAATACCGCGATTCTTGAAAGCTCTCTCCCAGAGCGAGATCGTTTTCGGCTACCGGCGAAAACCAGAGTCCATGCCTTTCGTTCTAAAACTGGGAAACTGGTGCATAAACAATATATTCTACCTCCTTTTCCGAATCAACATCAAGGACAGCCAGTGCGGGTATCGAGCGTTCACCGCCGAAGC
>Ga0209542_10005673_pt1 | contig 24772 bp, 26 predicted proteins | sample RifCSPhighO2_01_FD_184028 | JGI IMG/M metagenome (GOLD analysis project Ga0209542, IMG submission 184028) | Soil microbial communities from Rifle, Colorado - Rifle CSP2_plank highO2_0.1 (SPAdes) (version 2) | ecosystem: Environmental > Terrestrial > Deep subsurface > Rock core/Sediment ...
GATTCATGGCTCGGATGCGTCGCAACAACATCGCCGAACAGACGGTGACGGAGTAAGCGAGGCGGCGACAAGCGGGCGGGGGTCGCGTGGCCCCCGCCCAGCAAGGCAAACACACGCAAAATTTATAGACCGCTAGATTGACCAACGTTGATCGGCGGTCTTTCTAGTTTTTGTTAACTAATTAAGAAAAGTAAAATAGATTACTGAATAGACCAGGATCATTAAGGTGTTAAACCAAATACAATCCTTACTTAAGGTTTCGCTAGGTCTTTTACTTATAATCGCTAAAACGGATTGAATCAAAGCTACGAGGTGAATCGCTAAAGGTATAATAATGACAGGTAAATCAGGATAGAAGTAGTATAAAATTATTAAAACCAATATCCAAAAACTCATCAAAAACCATAATGCATGGTTTGCATTTCTGAAAAACTTTTTACTTACAGTCCAGTCCAGAAAAGAAATCATATTCTGGAGCCGCCTCTCGGATTCGAACCGAGGACCTTCAATTTACAAAATTGTTGCTCTACCAACTGAGCTAAGGCGGCGTACTGCTAGACTAACATATTTAAGAATTTTTTTCCTCCTCGTGGATGCGGTGCTTGATCTTGCGGATTTTATGCTTGTAGTCGGAAACCATTTTTAGGAACTTGCTGGCCTCTTGCACTTCGTTGGTTTCTCCTCCATTTCCGTTTTTCTGCCTGATCTCTTTGGCTTTAGCTTTTAGTTCCTCCAATTTTAGTTTAAGGAAATTCTCGCTTCGTACGTAGAGCCTTATCGCTCCCACGAGTATTATATAGCCGTATCTTTTTATATTCTTGAACGTGATTGATTTTACCTCTTTAAGGAAAGGCATTTCAATCATAGCAAGGTTTTGTTCAATGCCCTCGCCCCGGCGCAAGAGCCCCAGCTTCCTCCCTATCATTACGATGATTCCGATGAGTGATAAGAAGAATAAAGTAAGGAGGGTATACATGGGTTAAATAAAATATTTCTTTACTTCTTTGATCTTGGCCTTTGCGTCATCCAAGAGCTGGGAAATGGTCTGGTCCGGATTCTTAATAAATGGCTGGTCGAGGAGTGTACGCTCCTTGAAGTACGTCGCCATCTTGCCCTCGAGTATCTTTTTCTTGATTTCCTCCGGTTTCTTGACGCCTGCCACTTCCTTCTCGAATACTTCAGTCATGGTTTTCTTCGCGTTCTCATCAATATCACTCGCCGAGATAAATTCAGGCTTCATGGCGCTCACATGCATCGCGATATCTTTGGCCACATCGGCACTGCCTCCGTTGAGGGAGACGACCACCGCGATTTTATTGTTGTGCACGTAACTACCAACTATTGCTCCCTCTACCACATACGCCTCGCCAAGCTCGATCTTCTCACCGGTCTTCTGGATCACCGGGTCGATCATGTCTTTGGCCTGTTTTTTCATTTTATCCGCGCCGTCCTGGAGTGCCATATCCGTAAGTTTCGAAAGGAGGCTGGTGAAGTCCTCGTTGCGCGACACAAAGTCCGTCTCACAGTGAAGTGCGACGAGCACTGTCTTCTGGCCTTCGCTTTTCACCATCACCGCGCCGTCCTTGGCTTCCCGGCCCGCCTTCTTGAGGGCGATATCGGAGCTGGTCTTTTTGAGGATGGCGAGCGCTTTATCCATGTCGCCTCCTGCTTCCTCCAGGGCGCGCTTGCACTGCATCACAGATATGCCTGTTGCATCTCTAAGTTCTTTTATTAACTCAGTGGTTATCTCGACTGTCATGTTCAGTTATGCCTCCTTGGCAGGGGAGGACATTGCCCCCTCCTTGTATGCCTTTACAATCGCATCGGTGAAGAGCTTGATTGACGGGATGGAAGCGTCATTGCCGATGATAGGGTAATCGATGCCCTTGATGTTCGAGTCGGAGTTGACCAAGGCGACTGCGGGGATGCCGGCATTTTTAGCTTCTGTTAGGGCGATGTGTTCCGCTCGCGCGTCGATGATAAAGAGAGCATCCGGAGCTTTCTTTAATCCGACTAGACCGGAATAGTATCTCGAGAGTTTCTCCATTTTCTTCCCCATGACCACGCGCTCTTTTTTGGTATATTTCTCGAGGCTGCCTGTCTTCTCATCTTTTCTGTAATTTTCCAGTTCGTTGATCCTCTTTTTAATTTCCGTAAAGTTTGAGATCGTGCCTCCGATCCATCGCTCCGCGACGAACGGCATGGAGAGCGTCATCCCTGCGTCTACGATTACTTTCTTCGCCTCCGGCTTGGTGCCGACGAATAAAACCGTCTTTCCTTTTGCCGCAAGGCCCTTTATGAACTCGACTGCATTACCGAGCATTGCGCTCGTTTTTTCGAGGTCGATAATGTCGCTTTTGTTTTTGGTAGTGTAAATGAAAGAAGAAACCGAAGGGTGCCGGCGGGTCTTGGAGTAGCCATAGTGAGCACCAGCCTCAAAAAGCTTCTCGATAATATCCGCCGCGGACTCCTCTTTGGCCTTTGTATTTTGCGCTTTTTGCATGGGGTTATATTAGCAGAAAGACCTATAATTTGCAACCCTTTTCTATATTTTCGTGTTAAAATGTCTTATGTGAGTAAGACAAATATATATATTGATGGTAATAATCTTTATCGCGGAGCAAAGGAGTTAGGTTTTAAAATAGACTATAAAAAATTTAGAGGCTGGCTCCGGCAAAAGTATAATCCGCACCAAGTCTATTTATTTATAGGTCTTGTCCCAGACAGGGTTAAATTTTACGAACATTTACAGGAATGCGGATTTATTTTAGTTTTCAAACAAACTGTTTCTGTCGGTGGAGTTGTAAAAGGAAATTGCGATGCAGAACTTGTTTTAAAAACCATATCAGATTTTTATACAAAGTCCTTTGCTTCTTGTATTCTCATTACAGGTGACGGAGATTTTGGGTGTCTAGTTGAATTTTTAGAAGAAAATAAATCTCTAGATTGTATTATTTCCCCTGATGAGAATAAATGCTCTATTTTATTAAAAAACAAAAATACTGAAATTACATTCTTAAACGATCTTTATCATAAATTTTCAAAACGAGCATAAAAGAAAAAGCCCCCGATGTAGACGTATCTACACAAGGGTCTTTTTCGTAGTTATGGGTACATTATATATGAACATTTGTTCGCATGCAAGTGCCTAATTAAGCTTTGACCAAAAGGCTTTTTTAAAGTAATATGGCTGTATGAAACAATCCCAACTTTTTACCAGAACAAGGCGCGAAAGCCCTGCCGATGAGGTGTCCAGAAATGCCGAGCTTTTGATCCGCGGCGGATATGTGCATAAAGAGATGGCAGGGGTCTACAGCTATCTGCCCTTGGGCCTGCGGGTGCTCCGCAAGCTGGAAAATATTATCCGAGAAGAAATGAACAAGGCCGGCGGCCAGGAAGTGCTGCTTTCTTCCTTTCAGCCGAAGGAAAATTGGGAGAAGACAGGCCGCTGGGAAGCCATGACTGACCTTTACAAAGTGCCGGACTCTTCCGGCAGAGAAGTTGCCCTGGGCCCGACCCATGAGGAGATAATCGTACCGATACTGAAAAATTATGTTTCCTCACACAAAGATTTCCCCCTGGCCGTTTATCAGATTCAAAACAAATTCCGAATGGAGCTCCGCGCCAAAAGCGGAATGCTGCGAGGGCGTGAATTCATGATGAAGGACATGTATTCTTTCCATACCTCCGCCCAAGACTTCGAGAAATTTTATGAGAAGATGAAGTCGGTCTACAAAACCATTTTCACTCGGGCCGGCATCGGGCATCTCACTTATATGACCTTTGCTTCAGGGGGCACTTTTTCGAAATATTCACACGAATTTCAAACCATTACTCCGGCCGGAGAAGACACCATATATGTAGATGAGGCGACGAGCCTGGCTGTGAATCGAGAGGTGATGGAGGACGAGATTCTGGAGAATTTAGGCCTGAAGAGAGAAAATCTTGTTGAAAAAAAAGCCATTGAAGTCGGCAATATTTTTGATCTCAAGGCCAAGTATTCCGCCCCTTTTGATCTATCTTTTACAGACGAGAAAGGCGTCAAGCACCCAGTGCTCATGGGCTGCTACGGCATCGGGCTTGGGCGGCTTATGGGTACGATAGTCGAGGCACTCTCCGACGACAAAGGCATAATTTGGCCAGAGTCGGTGGCGCCTTTTGGGATTCACCTGCTGGCATTGGGAGATGAGGCAAAAACAGAGAAAGAAGCGGATAAAATTTATGAAACTTTGTCGAAGAAAAATGTGGAAGTTCTATATGACGACCGCAAGGGGGTTTCGGCCGGCGAGAAGTTCTCGGACGCGGATCTGCTCGGCATCCCGTACCGCGCAGTGGTTTCCGAGCGAAGCCTGAAGGATGGCGGAATAGAATTAAAAAAGCGCGGTGAAGAAAAAGGCAAAGTCGTTTCTCTGGAGAATCTTTTGGATTTGCTAGGGTCTAGTGCCTAAGGCCTGTGTTAAATTATGTTCAACAAACTTTACAAATTAATTTCAAACGATATCGGCATAGACCTGGGTACATCGAACACCCTGGTGTATTTGAAAGGGCACGGCATTGTGATCAACGAGCCTTCGGTGGTGGCGGTCAATATCAAGACCAATCAGATCCTAGCGGTGGGCACTAAGGCCAAGGAAATGCTCGGCCGGACACCAGGGCATATCAAAGCGGTCCGGCCGCTGGTGGACGGCGTTATCTCAGACTTCGAAGTGACGGAGGAAATGCTCTCATATCTCATAAACAAGGCGGATAAAATTTCCAAGAAATTGATCCGCCCCCGGGTGATCGTCGGCGTGCCCTCTGGTACGACGAACGTCGAAACTCGGGCGGTCTACGACGCGGCGCGCTCCGCAGGAGCGCGCGAGGTGTACCTCGTCGAGGAGCCCATGGCGGCAGCCATCGGGGTGCGGCTGCCAATCAAAGACCCGATGGGCTCGATGATCATTGACATCGGGGGCGGAACCACGGATATCGCTGTCATATCGCTCGGTGGAATCGTTAAATCAAAAAATTTAAAAATTGCCGGCGACAGACTTAACACCGACATCATCACTTATATGCGCGATGAATTTAAAATTCTGATCGGCGAGCGCACGGCCGAGATGGTAAAAATAGCCATCGGCTCAGTCCTGCCGGGGCCTTATATGGAGACGGAAGTGCATGGCCGCGACCTCCTCACCGGACTGCCTCGGCAAGTGGTGGTGACGGATTCCGACATTCGTGAGGCAATATCGGCCTCAGTCAAGGCCCTGGTCGAAGGAGTAAAAGATATGCTCGAAACTACGCCGCCGGAAATCCTCTCCGACATCATGCACCGCGGGATCACTCTCTCCGGCGGCGGGGCGCTCTTGCCCGGACTCGACCAGCTCCTACAGAGCGTTCTCAAGATCCCTGTGTACGTGGTCGATGATCCGCTCTCAGCCGTGGCGCGCGGCACCGGGGTGATACTCGACGACATTGTCTCCTATAAAGAAATTTTGATCGGCCACCAAGATGAGTTACCTCCAAGATAAAAAAAATCAAAGAAAGAAGTATATAAATGTCGGCTTGCTGATCTTAATTCTTATAATTTTCTTTTTCTTCCGGAATCCTATCTATAAAGCAATGTCCTCCACCTTCAGTGTAATTTTCCGCCCGGTCCTGGTGGTGAGCTCTGGCGTGGGCAATAAATGGAGCGGTGTGGCCGCTTTTTTTAGCCTGAAAAGTTCCATTACAAAAGAAAATGAAAATTTGAAAATGAAGCTTGGTGCAGAGGAGGCCAGACTTGCCAACTATAATTCCTTGTTCGCGGAGAATGAGCACTTGAAATCAATTCTGGGACGAAAGAATGAAAAAACATCTTTGGTTTTGTCCGCCATATTATCCAAGCCCAACCAGAGCGCCTACGACACTCTGGTGATCGATGCCGGGGCAAAACAGGGCATAAAAGAGGGCAATATGGTCTTTGCGCTGGGGAACGTGCCGATAGGCCGGATCAATGCGGTCTATCCTTCATCGGCAAAAGTGATTTTATTCTCGAGCCCGGGAGAGAAAACTGAAGCGATAGTTTCCATCGGAAATATTTTTATGACCTTAGTCGGCCGGGGCGGAGGGAATTTCGAAATGATCCTGCCGCGCGATGCCACGCTCCCCAAGGGCACCGAGGTAGTACTGCCGGGAATTACGCCTTATGTAGTGGCAGTAGTTCAAACCATAATCACCGACCCGCGTGATGCTTTCCAGAAAGCACTCCTTATCTCTCCCGTGAATATTCAAGAACTAAAATTCGTGGAAGTGAGAATTTGACCTCTCCCTAGCCCTCTCCTTGCCAAGGAGAGGGGAAAGAAAGGGGTGAGGTGAATTTTATGGAAACCAAAAACTGTCAAAATTGTAAGAAAAATTTCACCATCGAGCCGGATGATTTTGGCTTTTACGAGAAAATCAAGGTTCCCCCGCCGACTTTTTGTCCGGAGTGCAGGTTGATTCGTCGGTTAACTTGGCGAAATGAAAGGTCGCTCCATAAACGCAAATGCACACTCTGTGGCAATAGCACAATAGCAGTTTATTCCGAGCAATCGCCGATGGTTGTGTACTGCAATGAGTGTTGGTGGAGTGATAAATGGGATGCAGGCGAATACGGGGTAGATTTTAATGAGTCGCGGCCTTTTTTAGAGCAAGTGTTCGATTTAATGCGAAAAGTGCCAGCGATGAGTCGTTTTGGTTTATACACAACCTTGGTAAATTCTGAATATACAAATATGGTAGGTTATTTAAAAAATTGTTATCTGGTAACTCACAGTGATTACAACGAAGATTGTGCTTATGGTAGTAATTTAACCAAATCAAAGAATTGTATAGACGCGTATTTTGTTCATAAGGGCGAAAACTGTTATGAAGTTACAAATTGTCACAAGAGTTATAACATTTTATTTTCCGTGGATTGTCTGGAATGCTATAATCTACTTTTTTGCAAAAATTGCACCGGGTGTCATGATTGTTTTGGCTGCGTAAATTTAGTTAATAAGAAATATTATGTTTTCAACCAGCCTTATACTGAGGAAGAATACGAAAAGAAACTTAAAGAAATCTATCCCTCTACTCCTGAAAAAATAAAAAGTGCTTGGGAAAATTTAGAAAAAATTCGACTCCAACTGCCGCATAAGTATATGCATGGCGTAAATAACAAAAACGTGACAGGTGATTACGTGTTTCGTTCAAAAAATGTAAAAGATTCCTACGTATCAGCTAGATTAGAGGATTCAAGATATTGTATGTTGGTTACACCTGGCATGGGTTTCAGCTCAAATCTTTACGACTTTACGCATTTTGGGGCGGATTCTGATTTACTATATGAATCTCTTCAAGGTGGTAATCATGTATCGAGTGTAAAGTTTTCCTGGTTTAATATTTTAAATTGCCTAAATCTAGAATATTGTATTTCCACTATCGGGCAAAAGGATAGTTTTGGTTGCGTGGGGATGAAAAAGAAACAATATTGTATTTTAAATAAACAATACACTAAAGAAGAATATGAAAAACTTCGTAATAAGATAATCGGGCACATGAATGATATGCCTTACATAGACAGAAAGGGCAGAAAATATAAATATGGCGAATTTTTTCCTGCTGAAGCTAGTCCTTTTGGTTACAATGAAACAGCTTACATCTACTTTCCATTGTCTAAAGATCAGATTCTAGAAAAGGGGTACAATTGGAGCGAATTCCCTGAAAAAAACTATAAGATTAAGGGGGAAATACTTGCATGTGAGCACAAGAATGAATGTATGCACAATTGTTCTTTCGCATTTAAGCTTATTCCTTCTGAATTACAATTCTATGAAAAGCATAATTTACCTACACCAAACCTATGTTTTAATTGTCGCCATGCAAGTAGAGTGGCATTGACAAACCCTCCGAAATTCTGGCCTCGAACTTGCATGTGCGACAAAGAAGGTCATAACAATCATACGGAAAAATGCGAAGTAGAATTCGAAACGAGCTACGCGCCGGAGCGGCCAGAGATCGTGTATTGCGAGCGATGTTATCAACAGGAAGTGTATTAGGTATAACACATTTGGACGGCCGTCCAAATGTGTAGTAGTAAAAATGCTTTTTAAAATTGAAAAAAAATTAAAGAATAGTCTCGGGCGGGCGGGGGTGATCGAGACGGCGCATGGGCAGATACATACGCCGGCTTTTGTGGCCGTGGGCACTAAGGGCACCGTGAAGTCCCTCAATCCGGAGCAGGTGCGGGAGACGGGCACAGAGGTGGTGCTCGGCAACACTTACCATTTATATCTTCAGCCAGGAGACAAAATAGTAAAAGACGCCGGAGGCCTCGGTAAATTTATGAATTGGTCTGGACCCACTATGACCGACTCCGGCGGGTTCCAGGTATTTTCGCTCGGGGCCGCATATGGTAAAGATATCTCGAAAGTAACGAAGATAACTGATCCCTCGCTGCTCATTCCAGAACGGTTTGATGATTCGGATGCGCCACGCCTGGCCAAGATCGGCGCCGACGGCGTATCCTTCAAGAGCCACCTCGACGGATCCATCCATTACATCACTCCGGAGCGTTCGATCGAGATCCAGCACGCCCTCGGTGCCGACATAATTTTCGCTTTTGACGAATGCACTTCACCGACGGAGGATTTAAAGTATCAAGAAGAGGCCCTAGAGCGGACGCATAGATGGGCTAAAAGGAGCTTAGAGGAGCATAAAAAATTAAATACAGAAAACAAAGTCGCGTTGTTTGGGATAGTACAAGGTGGAAGGGAGGAATCTTTAAGAAAGAAATCCGCAGAATTTATAAAAAAATTAGATTTCGACGGTTTTGGCATCGGTGGCAGCTTTGCCAAGGAGGATATGTCGAGCGCGGTGAGGTGGGTCAACGAAATTCTGCCGGAGGAGAAGCCGCGGCATCTGCTCGGCATCGGCGAGCCGGAGGATATTTTCATGGGGGTGGAAAATGGGGTGGATCTCTTCGACTGCGTAGCCCCGACGCGCAATGCGCGGACGGGTACTTTATATACGAAGACAGGCAAGATTAATATAATGAACCAGGAATACCGCGAGCAATTTATTTCTATTGAAAATGAATGTGGTTGCTACACTTGCAAGAATTATACCCGCGCATACATATCGCACCTCTTCCGCGGCAAGGAAATGCTCGCCGGTACCCTCGCCTCTGTCCATAATCTGTATTTCATAATTAACCTGGTGAAAGACATCCGCCAGGCGATACTCGAAGACCGGTTCTATGAATTTAAGAAAAACTTCCTAAAAAGCTTTACATTTGAAAGCCAGTTGTTATAATAATTTCAATTAAATGGCTAGGAGAAAAACAAGAAGGCTAAAGAGGCCGCAGAAGAATTGGCGAAAATTTTGGAAGCTCGGAGTGGATGAATGGAATACCCAGTATTTCGACGTGACCAAAGACGGCGAGCTCGTCGTCCAAGAGGGGAATTATATCTATAACATCAACGACATAGTCGAGAAATACGGCACCCCGACCGAAATCGTCTTCCCCTTCATCCTGGAGGAGCGTCTAGAGGACCTGCAGGATTATTTCCGCGCTTACATGAAGATAGGAGGATACAAGGGCAAGTTTTATTACCACTACCCGATGAAGGTAAACCAGAACAAAGAATTTATCATGCCGCTTATTTCGGAGGGGGCGCATATGGAAGTGGGCTCGGTCAACGAGCTTTGGATCATAAAGAAGCTCTGGGAAGCGGAGAAGTTTCATTCCAAGATCCGCGTCCTGTGCAACGGTCCGAAGACGGATGCATATATAAAATTGATCGAGGAGCTTCGTTTGAAGAACCTTTCCATCATGCCGATAATCGAGGATGAACACGAGCTGGAGATCCTTCAAAAATACAAGGGCGAGGTGGGTATCCGGATAAACCTCGAAACCAAGGCGGACACGCACTGGGATAAGAGAGTGGATCGTTTTGGCTTTTCCACCAAGGAGCTCCTTGATCTGCCGAAGATGAAGAACTTGAAATTGCTCCACTACCACATCGGATCCCAGATCATGAGCGCCGGGTCTGTCATTAAGCCGATCGAGGAGGCAATGAACGTATATATCAAACTCCTGAAAAATCAGCCGAACCTCGACACCCTCGACATCGGGGGAGGCTTTGGCATACCCTATGAAAAAAAGCCTTTTTATGACTCCAAAAAAATGTCCGAAAAGATTATTAAGCTCCTCAAGCGCCGAAGCGACGCCGCCGGTATCCGGCACCCCAACCTGGCGGTGGAATGGGGCCGCTACATTGTGGCACCGGCACAGATCACGATCTACAGCATAATCGCCGAGAAGCCGATCCCAAAAGCCAATGCCAAGAGCTGGTATGTGATCGACGGCTCCTTTATGAACGACCTCCTCGACACCTGGGCCATCCATCAAAAGTGGCATGTAGTGCCGGTCAATAATGCCAATACCAAAAGCCTGCGCAGTGTCTGGCTGGCTGGCAGCTCCTGCGACTCGGATGACAAATATACCGCCGGAGGAAGCTATATACTGATGCCAAAGTTAAAAGAGGGAGAGCCGCAATACTTGGCATTCTTCGACACTGGAGCTTACCAAGATGCGCTGGCCTCGCACCACTGCCTGCTTTCCTCGCCAGCCAAACTGATCGCCCAGGATGGTACGATCAAGATTGCTCGCAAGCGAGAGAGTCCGGATTCCATCGGCAAACTGTTCGGCTGGAACGGCGACCACCACTCCTAGATGAAAGAATTTTTTAAAAAAGTTTTTAACTTTGCGCTAGTAATAATATTTCTGGCGGTCGTATTATTTTTCTATACTTATACCAAAAATATTGGCCCTCATGTGAAAATAGCCGGGCAAATAATCAGAGTTGAAGTTGCCGATATACCGGAGTCTCAGGCACAGGGTCTCTCAGCTAGGCAAGACCACCTAGCTGGGGGTGAAGGTATGCTTTTTGTTTTCGATGCTCCGGGGCGGTATGGATTCTGGATGAAGGATATGAATTTCCCGATTGACATAATTTGGCTTGGGGAGGATATGAAAGTGGTTTATATAGTGGCTGACGCGGACCCAACTTCTTACCCTGCGGTTTTCTCTCCAGATACAGATGCGAAATACGTGCTTGAGGTTCCCGCTGGATTTTCTAGAACTAATAATTTAAAAGTGGGGGACAAAGTGGATATTGCGTATTAGTAATTTCATGGTATAATCCTTTTAGTCCTGTACTGGATAACCGCTCCGACCTCGGTCGGGGAGGAAAGTCCGAACACAGTCCCGACGTAAAGTCGGGAAACAAGGTAGCGGGTAACGCCCGCATGTAGCAATACATAGGTGCGAACAGTGACGAATCCCGACCTCGGTCGGGGGTGAAACGGCTAAATCCTTACCTCTGTGCAAGATCGTGCTCCGACCTAGGTCGGAGAGAATCGCTTGAGCCCATGAGTAATTATGGGCCTAGACAAATGGTTATCGCTCGCAAGGGTACAGAATTCGGCTTACAGGTACAGGACACAAACATGAAAAATCCTCTCGCAAGAGAGGATTTTTCTGTGGGGCTTGCTTTTTTATTTCAATTGTGATATACTACGTTTGTGAGTGTGAGGTGATTCACACATTTATCGTAGCCACGTATGTGCCGGCAAAACCCCGACTTCGGTCGGGGTTTTGTTTTTCATGCTAGTATACTCCATATGAATAAGGCCGAGGAGCTTGATAAAGTGAAAAACAAATGGCTTTCTGATTGCACTTGTGAACTTAAAAAGACAGCGACCCAGGGTGTGCCCGGCCACGGCAATCCGGAGGCAAAGGTAGTTTTCATCGGCGAGGCTCCCGGCCGGGATGAGGACAGAGAGGGGCTACCTTTTGTAGGTGCGGCCGGCAAATTCTTAAACGAAATGCTCGCGAGCATCAATTTGAAAAGGGAAGACGTATACATTACCAATGTTGTCAAATATCGCCCGCCGAACAACCGCGACCCGAGCCCCGAAGAGGTGGCTTCATGCGCGGGGTGGCTCCGGGAAGAGCTCCAAATTATAAAACCCAAACTCATTGTGTTCCTTGGTCGCCATGCACTGCAACATTATTTCCCGAATGAGAGGATCTCCGATGTACACGGCAAAATTTTAAAGAAAAAAACAAGGATAGGCAGCTTTTTCTTCGCCCTTTACCACCCTGCGGCCGCGCTGTACAACGGCTCTATGCGTGAAGTTCTGCTGGAGGACTTTAAAAAAATTCCACTTGTGCTGGGAAAAATCCAAAATTAGCTATATTAATTCTACATTAATTTATTCACAGCTTTATCCACAGAATATTAACCTAATTTTAATATTAGTGTATAATACATCCAGGTCGGTTTCATTATCAGCGTGTTTAATCATTATTAAATTAATTAAAATTATGACTAAGAAAATATTATCACTTACTTTGTTAAGCTTGTTTGTGTTGTTTTCATTTGCGTTTACTGCGGGTACCGCTAGCGCTCAAACGGCTACTTTCCCCGCGGGCTGTTCTTCGGCATTAGGTTATAGCGTTACCACGGGATTGCCATGTAACGGCACTTCCACAGCAACCATCGGCTTCATTGCCGGCTGTACGACTGCCTTGGGCTACAGCATTACCACGGGAGTGCCCTGCTCGGGCGGGCCGATAGCAATCAACTACCTTGCCGGATGTTCTTCGATATTCGGATATAGCGTTATAACCGGTGCTCCGTGTAACGGAACCAACGTCGCTACTATTGATCCGGGCACGGTCACGCCTACCCCTACTCCCGGATTGCCACAGACTGGAGCCTCCGACAACGCCCTTGTGAATATCGCGCTCCTCATTTCTTCTGCAGCTTTGGCGGCAGCGGGGACGCTCTACGTTGTACGAAATCGACGCGCAGAGTAAGATAAGATTCTATGCAGGGCAACAGGCAGACAATCTTTGCTGGAGTGCTGGTAGTGGCGTCGCTTGCCGTGTTTAGCACAGTGCTGGCGCGCGCCACGCTCTTTGCTCCCACTGACGAGGCTGTGCCCGCGGTTATTCTGGGCGAGGTTCTAGGATTGGATCTAAAAGATAATGTGGAAGTATCGGCCGAATCGACCTCTCTGCCTGCGAGACTACAGATTCCAAAGCTCGACATTGATGCGAAAGTGCAGTATGTGGGACTTACCAAGAAAGGCAACATGGCTGCCCCGAACAACTTTACCGACGTGGGGTGGTACAAATATGGCACCGTGCCCGGGGAGGAGGGCAGTGCCGTGATTGCCGGGCATGTAGACAATGGAATAGCTCTGCCCGCTATCTTCAACAAGCTGGATGACCTTGCGGAAGGAGACGACATATATGTGGAGACATCCGAGGGAACCAGGGTCCGCTTCATCGTGAAAGAAAAAAATGTATACGACTTTGATGAAAAAGTGGATATGGTATTCAACCAAAAAGATGCTTCCATTCTCCGCCTCATTACCTGCGCCGGAGTATGGGTCCCCAAGATCCGCACTCACGACAAGAGGCTGGTGGTAACGGCGGTAAAGGCAAAAGCCCAAATAAGTAAAAATTAAACAAACTCGGTTCATTATCAGTCACTAATAAATAAGATATGGACAATAATATGAACAAGACATTAATGTGGATAATCATAGCAATAGTCGTGATAGGTCTCGGGTACTACATTTACCGGGTAAACGTAAACTCGGGTGAAACCACGGATACTACAGAGACCAGCCAATCCCAGGTGATGGGCAAAGTGACGGTGGCATTCACCGATGCGACAGCCAGCATCAAGAATGTCAACGAAATATCCATGGAAGTAAACAAGGTGGAGCTATACAGTGATACCCAGGGCTGGGTGGCTGTCGGGTCTCATCAGAGGGTATACAAGCTCCTAGATCTCAACAAGAGAAGCCAGGCGGAAATTTATACCACTGCGGACGTTTCTGCCGACACTTACACCCGCGCCCGGGTTACCCTGGGTAATGTCACTGTCTCTACCAAGAACGGAGACAAGCCGGCAACCCTGCCCGGCAAGAACCTCGAAATGGAGACCAAGGTGGTGGTGAATGAGAACCAAAACGCCAGCCTGAAGCTTGATTTCGTAGCCGATAGGTCGCTTTATCTGACGGCCAAGGGCGCTTATGTGTTCGCTCCGTTCATTCAGATCGAAGGGCGCAGTGATGCTCAAATTGATATGACTTCAGAAGGAATAGTCACGGTAAGCGGAGGCTCTGTCGACACTACTCAGAATGTGGGGATGGATGTGGACGGCACGGTCAAGAATGATTTTCAGCTTGGGGCAGACGTTAAACTTGACATCGATGCTACCGGTAGCCCGTTAGACCTCAATATAAAAAATCCATAAACAAAAACCCCGACTTCGGTCGGGGTTTTTGTTTATGGTATAATTTGTTTGTAAGTATGAAAATAAAGAAGTACAAGAAGCTAAAGTGGATCATCCTGCTCATCCTCCTCCTCGCAGCCATACCGCTTTTGGCTGTGGCCTACTACCGGATTGACCCGGAGCTCCTTTCCAAGCTTTCTTTTTACATGGATCTGGCCAACCCGGCCATGCGGATCGTGCGGGTGAATGAGGGGCTCCGCAAGGAGCAAGTGGCCGAGGTGGTGGCGGACAAACTAGGCTGGGGTGAGGCAGACAAAGATAAATTCATCAACGCGCACCTGGCGCTTGCTACGAACACCAAGGCGGATTCCGAAGGAAGATATTTCCCGAAGACTTACATCATCAACAAAGATGCGGAGCCGGAGGCCGTGAGCGGTACGATGTTCACCGAATTCTCCAATCAAATATCAAAAGTAAAAAAGATGAAATTAAAAACGATCAACGATGCGACCGCGCTCAAGGTCGCCTCCATCATCCAGCGCGAAGCGGCCGGCAAGCAGGATATGAATCTGATTTCCGGCATCATTTGGAATCGGATCTGGTCCGGCATGAAGCTCCAAGTGGACGCAACCCTCCAGTACGCGAAGGGGAGCGAGGAGGATGGCTGGTGGCAGCAAGTTAAATCCGAAGACAAAAAAATAAAGTCGCCCTACAACACATACCTATACGCCGGCCTGCCGCCCTCCGCCATTGCCAACCCCGGCCGGGCGGCAATCGAAGCAGCCTATAATCCGTCTAAAACCAGCTGCCTATTTTACATACATGACAAAAACCGCAAAATCCACTGCTCGCGAACCTACGAAGAGCACAAGAAAAATATCGAGAGGTATTTGAAATAATTAAGCGACTGATCTCTTCCAGCGAGAAAGAATTATCAATCCGAGAAGTACGAATGCAGCCATGCTGCCCGCGGCTATGCGGTAAGAAATAGGGCTCGAACCCATGGACCAGACGATCGCGCCCCAAGTGAGAGGTCCCACTATGGAGGAAAAGCGTTCCGCCATAGTGTAAAAAGAGAATCCGTAATTCATGTTCTCTTTAGGTAGAACTGTAGTTAGATAGGCTCGAGTTACCACTACCACCGAACCGATAAATAAACCAATTATCGGGCTCAATATTGCCATGGTTAAAAAGTTCGGCGCTAGCGCAAGGGTAGGAAGAATAATGATCCAGGCGACGAGGATCCACTTTAATGTTTTAAGGGAACCTATTTTATCTCCCAGCCACCCGGCCAACCAGCTGCCGGCCGCAGACATGACCAAGATCGCCATAAGCAAGATAGATTTGGCCGTGTCCGGAGCATGAAATACACGCTCCAAGTAGATGGAATAGTTGTTGCTCACTGTGAGAAGCGCATCATTGAAAAAGAAAAAAGCGATGAGCATGGGTGCGGCGGCGGACACGGCAAAAAATGCGATCATTTTTTTAATTAACACCAATGAGCCCAAGGAGGGACCAAGAATTTTATTTCCGAGACTCTGCTTCTCGGAATCCTTAAAGAACATCAGCATAGGTAAGGCCAGGATAAGGAATACTGGGATCGATATTAGAAGTGGCGTGAGCCGGGAATCTGCGAAAGGGAAAGTAATTAAAATCCCGAACACGAACCCCAGAGAACTAGCAAAGTTTCCAATGCCGGAGGCTCGCGACTTGTGCTCGGTGTCAGCTATATCGTCCAGCATCGGATTGAAAAATACGAAAGAGAGCTGGTAAAAATACTGCCCCAGCAAGAAAACAAGAGCGATCAGCCAAATATTTGCACTTTTTAAGGCCAGAATGACGGTCAAAGCATACAGCACGAAGGTAGCCACAGTGGTGATATTGAGCCAGCGCTTCCGGCCGCCGCGCAAATCCGTTTCTGCGGCCAAGTGCGGAGCAGTAAACAGCATCATTATAGTGGTCACCGCGAAGATCGCGTTATACCAAAAGTCGGATAGGCCCGCGTCCACCACTAGCCATTGAGCAAAGTACAGGACAAAATTAATGTAGACGATCGAGTTGGCAAAATCGTAGAGGGACCAAAGGAAGAGTTGTTTTTTGTTCATTTCAATATTTTACCACAATTGAATCTGAGGCCGAATTTCGTAAGATTTCGCAAGGACGGTTCTTGCGAAGATTTATTTAGGCTTAAACGATATGGGGGTGTATTATTTCTCCACTTATTATTTTTTTCTCAAATGCTTTTTGCTCTCTTAAAATAATTTTACTGTTTCCTTTTTCATGACGACTTAACCATTCACGAGCCTTTGCTAATTTATCTTCTTCGATTTTCTCAAATTCTCCTTTACCTTCCTCAGGAACAGCAGAAGCTATAAAATTCACTCCCTCAGCGTCGCCCAGTATATATTCTGCATACAGTTTGACTCTGTCTGCGAAAAATTCACTGGCGATGACGGTTATCTGCGGATCACCTCCTTGGCGTTTACTGAAATCTTTCAAGAAACATAATTCTTCTACGGTACTAGTGGATTTATTTTCCAAAATAAGTTTAGTCGTTTTTAATAGATCTGGAGCATGACCTTCAATATATTTCCCCATCGCCAAAGCTAGATCGGGGATATTAGGACCTTTGGCTCTAAAGGTATGACTGCCCATGAGCAATAACATTGATCCAGGGTTTTCTTTGCATATTCTAATACTGTCTTTTAGTCTGGCTTCCAGTATCGGAAGTATCTGCCCCTCGTCATTTGGGTCAAACCCCAGAAATACTACTAAATTTGTTGTCATAAAAATAACCCAGAAACGGTTTATTTCCTTTTCTTTGAGAGTAATGCCTGCTTTGCCGCTAGACGCTTCTTGGTTTTCTTAGAGCGCCTGGACTTGCCCCTCTGACTCAACGTTGTACCTCTTTTTACCATGTTTTTTTTGATTGTTAACCTCGACGCCTTAGGCCGGGGTCCCGACTTTACGTCGGGATTGATAAGTATCGGTATTATAACATTTTTATTGTTTTTTGATATCTCGAGTAAGAGCCTTCAAAATAGTATCGAGTTTCATGGTAGCAACTCCGACCACAGTATCTGCGCCACCATAATAAATATAAAGTATGCCCCTCACCAAAACCGCGCCACAAGGGAAAACAACATTGTTTACTATCCCGATTTTCTCATATGGTTCTTGTGGCTCGAAAATGGGGTCGGTAGTACGAGCGAGCACCAAGGCCGGGTCATTCTTATCAAGTAATATTGCTCCAACTCGATAAGTATTATGACTTTTAGAAACACCATGATACAGCAGTAGCCAGCCATATTTTGTCTTGATGGGTGGTGCCGTAATGCCGACCTTAGAACTGTCCCAGCTGTTGATACGTGACCCTATAATCCTAATGCATTTTTTTACTATTTCTTTTTTAAAATTCAGGGTTTTGAAATAGTCTCCGCATATTTCATCACCAACTCTGTGTAAAATAAAATAATACCCTTTTATTTTTTCTCCGAAAAGGCATGTGTCTTTATCGTCAAAACCTTCCGGGGTTATTACTACTGGTTTCTCCCACCTCCAATTCTTCTCTAGAAAATCTTTTTCTGTTATAGAAGTAATGGCCACTCGCGCCGGACCTATTCCATCAAAGGCTGTGTAACACATGTAAATAGTCTGGCCTATTTTAGTAAGCCTTGGGTCTTCACAACCGGAATTTTTTCCAGAGATTTTTTTTAATTCAAAACTTTCCACCGGGCTATATACCGGCTCGGCTAAACGCTCCAAAATATTTGTGCCATCTTTGGTGGAAGCGTAACCAATATAGGAAGTATTGTCTTCGGAGAGCGCCCGATAGAGAATGTAGGTTGTGTCTTTGATACGCAAAGCAGCTGGGTTGAAAGTAGCTTTCGCCTCCCAGGAATGTGTTTTGTCGGGCAGAATAATAGGGTTCTTCAAAAAACGTTTAAACTGGTGGCCAGAACTTAGATCCGGAACCATAGTAGCAATAAGGTCATCTACGTTTACATGGGCAACACAGGTAGTCATGTCCGAAGCTCCATAATAGATATACAGGGTGCTTTTTTTGAGTAGTGCTCCCGAAGGAAAAATCACATCAGGTACATGACCCAAAAGCTCATAAGGCTCTTGGGGGGCCAGTATCGGTCCACGAGTACGGCCGACAATTTTTAGTGGATTATTAAGATCGAGTAAAACAACTTCTATTCCAAAGATGCGCTCTCCTCCTCCGAAATAATTTTGGATATGGGAATATAAGAGGAGCCAGCCAGCTTTAGTTTTGATAGGAGTAGCGCCAACTTCAATATGGTCGGAGGGAAGCCTTTTGAGATCAATGGCGTATTTATCTATATTTTTATACCACTCTTCCCAAAATTTTGTATTCCATAATTCTTCTATTCTGTCCACTTGCGCTATGGCAATCTTGGTTGGAGGTATATCTGTATTCACTGACAGAATGACTGTTATTTTTCCATTTATGCGCTCGGGAAAAAGAGTCATGGCCTTGGCATTAAAAGGTGTGACTAGATGTCTTTCTTTAATTTTTTTTAAATCCTCAGAAACACCTACGGCAACTTTGATGCCGGAGGCTTCGAATGGGTATTTCGAAAGAGCTGTATAGAAGACGTAATATTTACCCTCAAAAAAAGTAATCCGCGGGTCTTCACAGCCAAATTTTTCCCATTCTTCTCTGGGAGTAATGAAAGATACGCGATCTTCAAAATGGGCTCCGTCTCTACTCTTACCCATACCTATTGTGGAAATTCTGTCTGGGGTATGCAGTTTGTCTTGCGCAGAAATAGCTCGATACACACCGTAGAAAATATTACCTTTTTTTATAACACTCATATTGAAAGTCGCAAAAGCTTCAAAGTAATGATCTTTGTCCGGAACAAGAATTGGGTTATGAAGCGATCTTCTGACAACAAACATAATTAAATTTTATCTTTTTTCAATAATGATAGACTGGAACTCATAAGTTCTTTCAGAAATTTATCCAGATTAGCCGTTGCCACACAAGAAACTTTATCAGCGCCACCGTAATAAACAAACAACTGTCCGTCTTTGATGGCCGACCCGCAAGAATACACTACGCCGAATTTATACCCCTCGTTTTCATACCATAAATCCGGCTCAAGAATTGGCTGATTAGAGTTATGCAAAATTTTGGTCGGATCTTCTAAATCCAAAATCATCGCCCATAATTTATATCTATGAGAATCATGCCGTTCCATCTTATGATATAAAACCAGCCAGCCATACTTTGTTTTTAAGGGCGCAGGACCGACACCGCGTATCGATCTATTTCTTGTTTCCCATAAAGGACTGCCCCGATGAACGCTGTGTATATAAGTTTCCCCGTCGAGTTCATCTAAGGACCTAAAATAATCTATCATTATTTTAGGAGATAGACTATGTAGAATCGCGTAGTTGCCTTTTATTTTCTCTGGAAAAAGAACCCAGTTTTTGTGTATTTCCCCAGGAGGAGAAATAGCGACCGGTTCTTTCCAATTCCATCGTTGAGATAAAAAATCATCCAGACTTATCGATGTCAGGGTCATTCGCACAGATCCCCATCCGTCAAAAGAGGTATAAATCATATATACCTGATCGCCAAAAAGCGTAAGCCGCGGATCCTCGCATCCGCCACCCCAGCCGCCACCGGAACAATAGTCAATCGGTGGTACTTCCCTAGAGAAGGGCTGTAAATTTTTACGATAATACGCCAAAGACTTTCCACCAAAAGAAACTCCGTCGAAACTTTGTGCATATCCCAAAACCGAATTATCGCTATCTCCGATAGCTCGATAAATAATGTGCACCTTGCCGTCGTGTTCTAGGGCCGTGGGGTTAAAGGTGGCCTTCGATTCCCAGTACTTGTCTGCCTCTGGTTGGATAATCGGATTTTTAACAGATTTTTTAAGTTTTAGAGCAGAAGCTTTTTGTGCTACTCCTTTTTTAGCAGTTTTTTTTACTTTTTTTATTGTCTTCCCCTTTTTAAGCGCGGCCATAGTCGTCTGCTAATCTGACAATATCTTCTTCGTCAAATTCCCCCACTGATATTTCCAGAATTTCGGTATTGGCGAGAGTGGAACGCACGCAATGTTTTGTTTTTGGAGGTATCTCAAACTCATCCCCCTGCTGTGCATGGATTACAGACTCACCAATCGTAATTTCTGGGCTTCCGGAAAGAATCCGCCAGAATTCAGTTCGGTTGTTGTGGTATTGTAAGCTAAAAGCCCCACCATTTTTTACCAAAATAATTTTTATCGTTGAAAGTTTGTTATGAGAGAACTGCCTAAAATTCCCCCAAGGCCGTTCTTCCTGGAATGGTTTAAATTCCGCCATACCCCTATTATACCCTACTTTTTTTCAGCGACAAAATTGTACGCATCAGTTTGTCTGCCGGAAGAAATTTACCCTGAAGTGGAACATAAAACTTGCCTCCAACCCTGCTTTTATCTGCTGATATAGGTATTCCGCTTTCCCGTAATAGCCCATGATCATTATAGTTATCTCCAATAGCCATAACATTTTTTTTCTTCAATTTAAAAATTTTCATAACATGTCTCAAGCCAAGAGCTTTGGTTTGATGTTTTTTAATCCCCACATCGTATGCTTCACCGTTCCAAACAGTATAAAGATTTTTCTCTCTTTGCACTATCTTTTCAATTTCTCCTATCCTTTTTGTGCAGTGTAAAGTAATAATAAATTCTTTGGGTTCAAATCCTTTTATATTCTTATTCGACACTGCCTTGAGTCTGAGTAGCACCCTATGTAAATGTTGGAAGCTGTTGATATGCTGATAAATTTTTCCCCTATACCAGGTAGCGCTGCCGTTTTCGTAAGTCAGACTGACAAAAGGCAAAATTCCCCGAAACATTTCTTGAAGCATATAAAGTCCTCTTCCTGAACTAATATTTATCAAAAACCCTCTTTTGTTCAGTTCTTTTATTTGTTCTATCTGTTTTTCATTAATCACTTTGGTTTGTAGAGTTGTGGTATTTCTAACTTGTTTTATTTTGGTGCCTCGCGGAACTAGTACTCCATCAACATCAAAAACAATCATTTTGATCTGCTTAAGGTCTATTTTAGAAATTTGATTTAGTGGTTTCATTTATTTTTTATTTTCTTCACTTTTTTTACTAAATCTGAGGAACTTTGAACTTTACCGCCATGGCCAACATCATTTACTATTTTACATCCTATCTCTTCACAAACCAACACTTCTGGAGTTGGGATATTACCCTTATGTCTATCTCCTCCTTTGGCAAAAATATGCGGACGCAGAGAGCGTAAGTCTTTACTAATGCTTATGTCTTTTGTATTTTTTTTATGGGTGCTTAATATAACTCTGTCCACCATTTCGAATGCTTCAATAATTTCTTTTCTTTCAAGCTCTCCCATAAAAACATACCCTTTTTTTAGTCTGAGCCAATTATCGTTATTGATGACCACTACCAGCTCGTCCCCTAGTTTCTTGGCCTCTCGAAAAAGTCGTACATGGCCGATATGAACCGGGTCAAACCCCCCACTGACCATTACTACTTTTTTACGTTTTGTAAGGATAGAGCTTCTTGTTGTCATTAATAAGGTACCAACATTATAGCATTTTTTCTAATTTCTCTAGTAATTGCGGAAATTGTAAATATCCAGCCTTTTTATTGAAGTGGCCGGCGTTTGGTATGAAGTCTAATTTTACGCCCAGATTTTTTGCTAATTCTTCACCATTTTCCAGTGATACATATGGATCATTATCAGACTGAAAGACTATAAAATTTTTCGCATTCTTTTTTATCTTTTCCCAATCAAAATTAAAACCAGCGAAGCTACTATCCCTTTCATAATTTAAAATTTTACCTACGCCAACAGGAGTACCGACAAAGCAGGCTACTTTAATGGGGTGTGAAATTTTTTCTAAAATTTTAAGCAAAAAAACTCCACCAAGGCTGTGGCCGATAATAATGCTATCTTTATTTATCTCACTTTCATATTTTTTCAATACCTCAAACCACTCTGAAATTTTTGCCGGTACTATAGGTGGAGAGGGGAATTGCGGCACGATAACTTTGTGCCCCTTCTTTCCCAATTCCTCCTTCATCCAAGGAAACCAGTTTTCCTCCGGGTAGCCCTCTGTGCCGTGGAAGATGAAGATTTTATTTCTCATAAAGAAAAAACTCAACATAATCAAGTCCGTGTAGGCCCTCGGTTCTGATGGGCCAGTCAAAACCGGGGTCAACTAGCGGAGAATTTATGTGTTTCTGATGTTGGTCTGTCCATCCGGTATTTATTACAGCGATAATATTAGGCCCTAATCTAATCCAGGGAGTTTCTCTTATATCAAAATCTATTTCTTCTCCTTCGGGAACCGGTTTCAATAGCCCTGCCAAGTTCTCCCTAGTGCCCATACTCTTGTTTTTTCTAATTGGTTGTTGCGCGTCAGGAATATAAAATCGTTCCGGCTTTAAACGAACTACGACACAAAGTGCTTCATCGGTTCCATTTTCGGTGGTAAATTTATCTTCTTCATTATGACCGCCCAAATACCAATCTTTTCCCTCCACGCCATCCACAAAAAATTCTCCAGACTTTATTTTATTTACAAGATCCTTTCGCCTTAATCGTTTACTGTCATTGGCCCAAAAGAATCGCATCACTTTTCCGTCGATTTCTACCGCTCTTTGTCCATAGTTCATTACGTCAATAGGGAGAAGCGTATCTTGGCCGCTATTTATATTTTTCAGAATTTCGTCTGACACTTTTTCCGGATGAAAACTAATATTTATGCCGGTTTGAGCATAAAAACTTCTAGTGGATAATCCTAGAAATTTTAGAACACCTCTATCTATAGTACCTAAATCAGGTAAATCCTTTTTATTTGCGACAATCTTTACATCCCGGAGTAATTGTCCGGGTTGAACGACGGCCGGTTTTTCTAGGGTTAAATCTGCCCCAATCCAAACATTGTCAAATTTTTCCAGGCGTTGAAAGGCTGCCTGAGTTTCCTTTAGTCTAACTATATCTTCTGGCTTAAAGGGGCTTCCGCCAATCATGACCGCATTATAACAGAAAGAAGTAAAAAATTATTTGCTCCCAACTTGGGACGAATTCAGATGGCTTTTATACAGGAAAATTTCCTATAAATTAAATATAATCCATGCTATTATCCAGATAACAACCATGACACCAGAAAGAAAAACCCCTTTAATAAGCAAGATTGCAAGGATCCGGAAAGAGCCAAAGATTATAGGGCGTGGGCTTGAAACCAGGCCAAAAGGACACATAACGAGTTTTAAAGTTGAAAGTGATGAATTAGCCTCTTATACTGAAAAGCCGTTGAGGAGCGAAAAGGCGGCCAGGGAAACTTTAGAAATGTATCAGCAATTAAATCTTTTGGGTTTGCCGGTTGTGAGTTTTCTTAAAATTATACAAAAACAGGAAAAGAGCACGGGGCAGAATCAATATTCTGTGGCTATGGAAGATTTATCAGCACATGACAAAAATTTAGTTTTAATGATGGGCGACACTACTGAGAACCCAGACAATCCTGCTAACAAGCTTGATTCCCAGGAATTGCTAGAAAAAGCGAAGAACACTGAAGAGTTAATCGACCAAATGGCAAGAGCTTTAGCTGTTTTGCATAATAATGGAATTTATGAATTTCACAACAAGCTCAGTTTTTTTCTTGTGGCAAGCAGGTCAGCGATAGGAGAAAAGTCCGAGAGGCCTACCTTAGATTTCAAAATTTTAGACTATTCCAATTTTACGAATGATGGCTCTGAAAACTCTTCAGTGCAAGATACTCTCAGCGACAATGTGCCAGGCTTTAAGCATGGAATTGAACGCAATCTTGAATACTTAAAGAAAGCCATAGGCGAAACTTTAAGAAAAAAGTTAGAAGAGAAATATAAAAAATATCGCGAAGAGAGGTTAATGGCTTATACTTTTTCTGCTAAATAATAACCTTGCTCCGAACTTGGGACGAATTTCGTATAGCTATTATCGTTTCTTAACAAGAGGATTGACCTTCTGACTTTTTTGAAAGTGCACGATTGGTCTCAAGTATAAGCAAAAGTGCTTCCTTTAGATTATTTTTGGTTTCAGACAAGGTTTTGCCTTGAGTATTTACACCGGGAATCTCTTCAATCCAGCCAGAATACCATTTGCCTGATTTTTTATATACTGCAGTAAATTTTCGCGATACTTGCTTCATGAACTCATGATAGCAAAAAATAGAGTGAATATCAAACCCAATACTCCAGTTGGCCCTATTTTATTGTTTTTTGGCCTATTTCTGCTAATATACTATGAGTCATTTGCAGTTCTTTGCTAGAACAATACATTCCGGGGTATCCGCGAGTGTATTAAAAAATTCCGGGGTAGCTCAGCGGTAGAGCGGTCGCCTGTTAAGCGATTGGTCGTAGGTTCGATCCCTACCCCCGGAGCCAGGCAGTATGCAGTCCAAAATTCGGCGC
>Ga0209542_10005675_pt1 | contig 24765 bp, 23 predicted proteins | sample RifCSPhighO2_01_FD_184028 | JGI IMG/M metagenome (GOLD analysis project Ga0209542, IMG submission 184028) | Soil microbial communities from Rifle, Colorado - Rifle CSP2_plank highO2_0.1 (SPAdes) (version 2) | ecosystem: Environmental > Terrestrial > Deep subsurface > Rock core/Sediment ...
GCACACACACACGGGTGTATCCGGATGGCGGATCCTTCTATCAGTACCGGATAAAACGATTGGAATCCAAGCTTGTGCAAGGTCGGCGCCCGGTTAAGCATAACGGGGTGATTTTTAGTGATTTCCTCTAAGATATCGTAGACTTCCGGAGTTCTTCGCTCCAATACATTTTTGGCATTTTTCACATTGGGAGCTATGCCGCGGACGATAAGCTCCCGCAGCACAAAGGGTTTAAACATTTCAAGCGCCATCTCTTTGGGGAGTCCGCATTGATTCAGTTTGAGCTCCGGTCCCACGACGATCACCGACCGACCAGAATAGTCGACGCGTTTCCCCAAAAGATTTTGGCGGAACCGGCCTTGCTTCCCGCGAAGCATGTCGGAAAGCGAGCGAAGCGGTTGAATCACCGTCCGCGATGACGGCCTCTGCGTCGCATCGATCAGACTATCGACCGCCTCCTGGAGCATCCGTTTTTCGTTGCGTAAAATAATCTCCGGGGCTCCAAGGTCCATCAAATGCTTGAGCCTATTGTTCCGATTGATGACCCGACGGTACAGATCGTTTAAATCCGATGTTGCAAATCTCCCTCCGGTTAACTGCACCATCGGACGAAGATCAGGAGGGATTACAGGAAGGGTGTGCATCACCATCCAGGACGGATTGATCGCGGATTTTCTCATCCCGTCTACAACACGCAGGCGCTTCGTCGCTTTCACATGCCGCTGTCCACTCGTATTTTGGACTTCTTCACGAAGCTCCGCCGCAAGCCTATCGAGATCAATCTTTTTAACCACTTCGAGGACTGCCTCAGCTCCCATCCCGACTTTTAAAAATGACGACGCATCATAGTCAAGTAGCCGCAAATACTCGTCCTCGGTAATCGTGGAGCGGGGTTTAATACTTTTGACGATTGCGGTGATCTGTTCGATGACTTGTTGGATTTTTTCGGACTCTTTCTCAAATTGTTCGTCTAGCGTTGCCAACTCCTGCCGCTCCCGAAGTGTCAGCTCTGAGATGGCGAGGTCCTGCGCTTCTTTTCCAACGACGTTAGTCGTGACGTCGGATTTCTCTTTTGTGAGATCCTTTTTGTGCTTTTCCCGTTCCATTTCTATCCTCTTGGTGAGCTCTGCAATCCGTTTCTCTCCTTGCTCGGTCAATCCATTGAGAACCTTTTTCTTCTCGTCATCTGAAACGTCAATAACCAAATATTGGGCAAAATAGATAACCCCCTCAAGCGCCCGAGGACTGATATCCAAAAGAAGTGATAGTTTGCTCGGCGCACCTTTGAAAAACCACACGTGAGCAACCGGTGCAGCCAGCGTGATATGTCCCATGCGTTCACGCCGAACTTTGCTTTGTGTTACTTCCACGCCACACTTGTCGCAGACAATACCCCGATAACGGATCCTTTTGTATTTGCCGCAGTAACATTCCCAGTCTTTGGTGGGCCCAAAAATCCGCTCGTCAAAGAGTCCATCCTTCTCGGGTTTGAGTGTACGGTAGTTGATCGTTTCGGGTTTAACCACCTCACCATAGGACCATGCTTTTACCTCGTCGGGTGAGGCAAGTTTGATAAGTAACCCGGTAAAATCAACGATGTTGGCAAAATTTCCTTTTTTGTCCATAATTACGCTCCTTCACCTGACGTGCCTTCTGCGACTTTTGACGTCTCGGGGTCTGGGGACACTGCCACCTCTCCGCTGACTTGGGCAAGTTCCTTGGCCTGTTTTACCACGACTTCTTCTTTGACAGAGTCAGCGATAACGGGTGGTTTGGCAGTCACGACGCCGGTCGGGATGACGTTTAAGCCCAGCGCCTGCAGCTCTTTGACTAATACCTTAAACGATTCGGGAACGGTGGATGCAGGGATATCGGTGCCTTTGACAATCGCTTCAAATGCTTTGGCGCGTCCGACTACGTCATCAGATTTGATCGTCAGCATCTCCTGCAAAATGTGAGCCGCGCGGTGCGACTCAAGCGCCCAGACCTCCATCTCTCCAAGCCGTTGACCTCCCATTTGTGCTTTCCCGCCGAGCGGCTGCTGGGTGACGAGTGAGTACGGTCCGGTTGACCGGGCATGGGTTTTGTCTTCCACCATGTGGATAAGCTTCATGATATAGCCGATACCAACGACGATGGGCTCCTTATACGGTTCACCGGTTTTGCCGTCATAAAGCGTACTTTTGCCGCTTAAGGGTAATCCCGATACTCGCATTTTCTCCTGAATGCGATCTTCAGAAACGTGTTCAAAAACCGGAAGCGCTACCTTGACGTTGATCTTCGATTGGGCAAGGCCCAGATGTGCCTCGAGCAGTTGTCCTAAGTTCATACGGGAAAGCACCGAAAGTGGAGAAATGATGATATCTACCACGGTACCATCGGAAAGATACGGCATATCTGCCTCCGGTACGATCTTGCTTATGACGCCCTTATTTCCGTGGCGGCCAGCAAGCTTATCTCCAACCACGACTTTGCGCATTTGCGCCACTTTGACGATAATTTTCCGGTTGGTTCCCGGTTCGAGTTCATCGCCTTTTTCTTTATCCAAAATCACGACGTCGATGACGGTACCCCGCTCGCCGTGCGGCAACCGGAGTGACGTATCTCGCACCTCACGAGCTTTCTCTCCAAAGATGGCCCGAAGGAGCCGCTCCTCTGCTGTGAGTTCCGTCTCCCCTTTGGGTGCGATTTTGCCAACGAGGATATCATTGGGTCCGACATCAGCTCCGACGACGATAACACCATTCTCATCCAAATTACGAAGCGCTTCCTCCCCCACATTGGGTATATCGCGCGTCGTCTCTTCCGGACCAAGTTTCGTATCGACGACACTGCTTTCGTGTTCTTCGATGTGCACACTCGTCAGCACATCTTCTCTGACTAACCGTGTGGATATGACAATTGCGTCCTCATACCCCAATCCTTCATAGCTCATGTATGCTATCGTGAGATTTGATCCCAGTGCTAATTCCCCCCTTTGGGATGCCGGAGCTTCGATCAGCACATCACCTTTTTGTACGGTATCGCCGGCGTTGACCAGCACTTGTTGGTTGTAACAGGTAGATTGACTCGTTCGTTTGAACTTTTGCGGCTCGTACGAGGTGATGTCTCCGTTTTTATATTTCACTTTGACTAACCCCGCATCTGCGTAGAGCACTTCACCGTCATCACTTGCCCGAATGAGCCGTCCCATAGCCTCAACGACCGATGACTCCATGCCGGTACCGACAATCGGCGACTCCGGGATGAGAAGCGGCACCGCCTGTGCTTGCATATGCGTGCCCATGAGCGCCCGATTGGCCTCGTCATGTGCGATAAACGGGATGAGCGACGCAGGAGCTCCGACGACTTGCCGGGGGACGAGATCGATATATTCGATATTGGCAATATCGGTCTCCAAAAACTCTCCCTTATACCGTACGGGGACCCGCTCCGCAGTTATATACCCGTCTTTGTCTTTGGGAAGTTCTGCGTGGGTGATGTAGTGGTACATCTCGTCGTTGGCGTCGAGGTAGAGGATTTCTTCGGTTGCACGAATTTTGGTCTTGTCTCCGTGCGTTATCTTCTCTACTTTGCGATACGGCGTTTCCAAAAATCCATATTCATTGACGTGAGAATAGAGAGCCATATAGGTGACCAAACCAATGTTCGGTCCCTCAGGGGACCGAACCGGATCGACTCTGCCGTATTGAGAGGCGTTGATGTCGCGAATGGAAAAACTTGCCCGTTCGCGGGAAATGCCTCCCACCCCCATGACGGTAAGACGGCGGAGATTGTCAATTTCTGATAATGGATTGGTTTGATCCAAGATGGTCGACAGCTGGCTCGTGCGGAAAAAGTCGTTGATAGAAGCGATGATCGGCCGTGCGTTCACAAGGTGTGTGGGGGTCAAATCCTCGGCGTTGGGGCCCGCGAGACTCATCTTTTCCCGGATGGATCGCTCGAGACGAAGAACTCCGACACGGAATGCGTTGGTTGCAACGAGTTCCCCAACCCGGCGAACCCTGCGGTTCCCCAGATGATCGATGTCATCCACATCTCCTTTGCCGTTGGTAAGATTCATAAGGTACCGGATACCACCGACGATATCATCACGTGTAAGTACCCAATATTCTTTTGTGTTAGGAACGCTTAATCCCAACTTTTTGTTCATCTTGTAGCGGCCGACCCGCTCTAAGCTATATCTTCGATAATCAAAGAACATGGTGCGAAGAAGCTCTTGAGCGTTTTCCAGGACAATTGGCTCTCCCGGCCGGAGTTTGCGGTAAAGTTCCAATACTGCTTCATTGGCGTCAGTCGTTGGATCTTTGGCGAGTGTTGATTTTGTAAACTGCCGTTCCGGGTTAACGTCTACATCTGCAAAGAGCCGCTCGATTTCCTCGTTGGTCCCATATCCCACTGCACGAAGGAACGTAGAAGCGACAAATTTCCTCCGTCGGTCAATCCGGACCATGAGGACGTCGTTTCGGGTGATGAAAAATTCCAGCCAGCTTCCGTGCATCGGCCGAATCTCGGCGCTATAAAGCATCCGTCCGGTCGAAGGATCCACTTCTCCGGTGAGATATATCCCCGGCGACCGGACGAGTTGATTGACGACACAGCGTTCTATGCCGTTAATGACAAATGTCCCGCGCTCGGTCATCGCGGGAATGTCTCCCAAAAATACTTCCTGGGTGAGCTGGTGGCCGGTTTGCTTATTGGTAAGCGTCGCTTTGACTTTAAGCGGCATGTCGAAGGTGAGTCCTTTTTGCTGGGCTACCTCTGGCGTCAGCCTGGGGCGTCCGAAATAATAATCGCCGAATGAGAGTTCCCAGTTTTTGCCGGTGAAATCCGTCATGGGAGAAACTTCAGTGAGGAGTTCTTTGATACCGGTTTCCAGAAACCATTGATACGATTCGCGCTGTACGAGGGTTAAATCGAGCTTGGGAAGATCAGGGTACTCTTTCCCCCAAAACTCGCGCGTGTGGTGAGATGCTTTGGATGCCATCGCAATAATTCCTCTAAAAGAAATTTCGCCGACCGTTGTTCAGTGTAAAGAACGACAAAAAGAAGCGAACAATGAACGTTCGCCTCTTTCAGGCTATTCAAGTATTCCTTATTATATCTATATTGTCCTACCTGTCAATCCCTAAAATACATTCACGGATTGAGTAGCCAGAAATTGTAGTTAAGTACGGTCGCAAATGATACCCAACATAGATACGGAACCAGAAGATACGCACTCACCCCATCAAGCGCGGCAAACCGAAAAATGACGATGATGAGCGTTGTCCAAATGATGCCGATATCGACAAACGCAAGCGGGATGTTTTGCGCCCCGAAAAATATTGGTGACCAAATCGCGTTAAAAAATAAATGCACGAGAAACAGCACGACCGCGCTTCGCACCGTGGATCGCCTCACCCCCATGCGCCATATCCGATATGCCGCAATCCCCATAAGAAGATAGAGCACAGTCCACACCGGACCGAAGATCCAGTTTGGCGGACTAAACGAAGGTTTCGCAAGTGTGACGTACCACGAGGAAATAGCAGGGATAGTAAATAGGGATCCCAGTATGCCGGCGCTTTCACACAACACGATCCAACTAAGTAACGGTACTACTTTAAATGGCGGGGGTTCTTTCTGGCGACGCACATGTCGGGCAGCACGCTTACGCATATAATTACCTTATCATATGGTGATGCGATGCGTCATTTCTCTACGATCGCAATCGCACCCACGGTAACGGGCGTTTTGGGCGTGGAGTTTTCCCTGCCGTCGGCAATCGTTTCTGCCGTGGCAATTTTATCCACCACATCCATGCCCTCCCTCACGGTACCGAAAATGACATAATTTTTAGGTAGCTGGTAATCCTGGTGCATGATGAAAAACTGGCTGCCGTTGGTGTTCGGCCCTGCATTTGCCATCGCCACGGTTCCCCGCTTGTATTCGAGGGTTATCGGTTCATCGTCAAACCGATACCCAGGTCCACCCCTCCCTGTCCCTTCCGGATCCCCGCCCTGGATCATGAATCCTTTGATCACCCGGTGGAATGGTGTTTGGTCATAAAATTTCTGACGGGATAAGTAGACGAAGTTATTGACCGTCTTGGGAGTCGCTTTGGCATTGAGAGATATCACGATGTCTCCCGCTGACGTTTGCAGTTTGGCGGTATAGGATTTATTCGGGTCGATTTCCATGGCAGGAGGCGACAATCGTTTCATAGTTTCTGTGGGGGTCGGCACTGGTTGTTCACTCATAGGTACTCCTTTCGTTCTTTGCATAAAATAAATAACAACGGCTACCAAGGACAGTACAACTGTTATGACTATATATGCTCGTTGCGTCATGAACAATGATTATACCATCTGACTCCTTGTGCACAATCATAATTTTGGTATAGTGGTTGCTATGCCAGGTTGTAGAATTTCGACACGCTTCTCTTTCATTGCGCGTCGAATAGATACCCTGGTAAGTTAAGTAATATGTTGAAAAGAAAGGAGATTGAAATTTTGTCAGCGTCATAACGCAATGGTCGAAATTTCACTACCTGGTATGGCCGACACTCTTTGTCCCAAATGCGGTAACCCGCTCGGAGAAGTCCAACAAACCAAAACCGGTAAGCAATTACAACGCTGTTCAACAGGCCGCTGGAATCCGGAAACGAAAAAAAATGAAGGTTGCGACTACGTCAAATGGATCGTGCCCGAACCCCAAGCTCTCGATGAGAAATGTCCCAAATGCGGCTCGCCGGTTGTGCTTGTCGTCACCCGATTCGGCAAAAAGATGAAGAAGTGCTCGACTAATACCTGGAACAAAGAAACGAAAAAGGCAGAAGGGTGTGACTACGTCGAGTGGATCAACGGCACGACGGAACCACTGGACGAAATCTGCCCCGAGTGCGGCAGTAAGCTTGTCCTCTATACCACGTCTTCCGGCAAAAAGATGAAGAAGTGCTCAACCTCCGGCTGGGACCGCGAAAAGCGGCAGGCCACCGGCTGCCCGTATGTGCAGTGGCTCAAACCCGGAGAAAGCGCGACTCCCAAACCCAACGGCGAGGAATTCCTCCCGCCCGAACCACCTGATGCAGAAGAGGCGTAACTAGAGCATTACAACTAGTGAGGCACGTTGTACGAAGCTTTTTTTGATCCCTGCCCAATAACTCCGCCGCCACGATCTCCGGAATCCATGATTCCCTCGTTGAGATTCCGTATTTGCAGTTGGACAGCCTCCCACCTTCGAAATAATCTTCCAATTCCTTTCATCCGCGAGTCTGAAGAGGCTTGCTTATATTGCTCGGCTAATCTATGCTCGCGTCTACGGAGCACTTTCAGTTGATCTTGCACGCTTACTTTTTCTCCGCGAGCCATCCGTTGCTCTATACTATCAAGAACCTTCGTATCACCCGTTGATTCAATCCATTCCGACATATTCTACCTTGACTTGTATGATATTATTCTTACGACAAAAACACCATATCTATACTTTTCTATGATAAAAGATAGTGATCAAATCCTACTATCATGTGCCTACGAAGCATTCGAAAAAGACTTCGACGTAGACAATCCCGACAGACAAATTACTCCGACCATACGCAATGCAGTCAGGCGACTACGCATCATGCGAGCCCAAGGGAAGCAACCAACGCTAACCATCGAAGCTATGCGCCGGATAAGCTTAATGGGCGGTACGGATCATCCGGATCCGTTTGTTTAACCGCAAAAAAAGGCGCGCGTTCCGGGGTTGCACCCGTAACTGACGCGCCCCTTTTCATGTTGCATTATTGAGGTTGAACAACGACCGTTTCCGTCCCGTTCCAGAATCCTCCGCCCATCATCATGATCGTCTGCCCGACTTGGAGATCCTTGGTCGTGCCTTTCGTCATGAGGTTGACGACCGCATCGCCTGATAACGTGACTTCTTTGGTCGTATCATCACCGATGTTGAGGGTAACGGTATTACCTTCAATCTTTGTAATTTCTCCGTAGCCCCCCATCATGCCGTGACGGCCGCCAAACATGTGGCCGCGAGTCCCAAACCTGGCTCCTGCCATCATGGGGACGTTCCCGTTTGCCCATTGCTTCCCAAACCCAACCCACGCATGTCTCCCCAGGAAAAATCCTCCCGCTCCAATGACGATTGCCCCCAAAACTACTAATAAAACTGTATTGCTATCTTTCAAAAAACTCACCTCCCTTAGAAACACTTAGTGAAAGTAATGAACTTAGTGTTTCTTAGGCCCGCCGATAATCGCTCTTCGAGCCGCGCCACGAATAGTGGGATTAGGCGAGAAGTAAGATATGGCGGGCTTTCAAAAATAATCCTACCGAAGCAAACTGAAGATACGCTGAGGAAAAGCAATCAAAATACACAACAGATGTTACCAACACAATGAATATATCAGACTGTTGTAACAAAACGTTATCTGGTCACGGATTTGCCGGTTGTCTCGTTCCAGCACTCCGGCACCATCGAGACTGGAAAGTTATAGGGATCTATACTCGCGCACGATATCGTCCCGTTACCGTCCCAGACGAGCTTCCATGTGCCGCCAACTTTGGTAGCCAGCCACATGGCACCACCAACGCTGCCCGGATCTATGGCACCGCCCTGGGCATGATTCCCCTGGATCTTGGAAACGGTCACATTCATAGAGCTTGCATTCGGCCCATGCTCGGCCACGAGTCCCGCCTTCACCGCAGTAAGAATTGCCGCTGTCTCATCTACTGTTGGGGATGGTGTCAGAACCGGCATGGTCGTACCGATCGGCACTACCTTCGGGGTACTCTCCGTTGTGGGTATCGTGACCACCGGGGTCTCTGCCGGAACAAGTTTGTACTTCTGCCCCGCATAAAACCCTCCTGCACAAATAAGCGCCAGTACTATGATCATGACCAAGACTGCTTTCGCACTCATATGTTCCCTCCTGCCCCTACTCTAGTCCCCTTGTATCACAAAATCAATCTATGCGCCGGATGCGATACAATGCTCATATGAACAAAGCCGCGTTTGAAATGCTTATTGCCGAAGCATTGGATACGCTGCCCGAAACCTTTGCCAAAGCACTCGACAATGTCGAAATCGTTGCGGCAGATTGGCCAACCCAACAGGATCTCATAGACGGTCACGTCCCCGCCAGCTTGACACTGTTCGGCCTCTACCATGGGGTTCCAAAAACTAAACGAGGCAACTACTCTGGTGTCGCGCCGGATACGATCACCATATTTGCCGGCCCGATACGTATTATCTACGGAGAAAACCCCGATGCTATACGGAAACAGGTACGAAATACAGTACTCCACGAAATCGGGCACCACTTCGGGATGACCGAGGAAGAAATACGAAAAGCGCAGCGCTCTCGCACATGAAATTTGGGGAGGATATTCTGTCAACTCGCCCACACACCGGGTGTGTGTAAAATTCAATTCACTAGATTCATTTGCTCCCTTTCTTTAACAGCTTCTTTGCCAGTATATCGAAATCAGAAATGTAATTTGTATCCTGCACTTTTTTAAATTTTTTGTATTCTCCCAGCGCGAGTGATTCTGCTACTTCATGACTGATTTTTCCGGTATTTCCTAATATTTGTCTCTCATTAAACTTCAAAAAAGCGTCTAACTTTGCTACCCAGTCCTTCATATACATAATTATTCCGCGTTGTGCCTGCATTTCTGCATAGTCAAGATACATGGTAACGATCCTATTGAGGTGATCGAGTTCTTTCTCGTTCAGATAGTTTTTAGCGATAACGACATCGGTTTCTCGGATGTTGCCTTTTGGAGAATTTTTCCAAACTGTCAGCCCCATATATGGTTTAATACTATTTGCTCTTCCGTGAATTATCTCTGCGGCGGTTTTGCCGGTGATTGCAAAATGAAGTTTATTTTGCACGGTTGCAAAAAATTGCTTGGTTATATCGCTTTCTGGGGTATAGTCTGCACTACATTGAGCATATATATCCGTGATCTTCTGATACATGCGCCTTTCGCTTGACCGTATATCGCGTATTCGGGCAAGCTGCTCTTCAAAATAATCTTTCCCAAAAATGTTATAAGGATTTTTGAGCCTATCATCATCCATCGTGAAGCCTTTTATGATATATTCCTTAAGTCTTTCGGTTGCCCAGATACGGAATTGTGTCGCTTGCGCAGAATTTACCCGATAGCCAACAGAGAGAATCGCGTCAAGGTTGTAAAATTTTGTTTTGTATATTTTTTCATCATCGGCAGTATGTTCCAAAATGGAACTAGCTGAATTCTCGTTTAATTCTCCGCTTTCAAAAATATTTTTGAGGTGTTTCGTGATTGCTGGTCTTTGAACGCCAAACAGAAGCGCTATTTTATCTTGCGTAAGCCATATAGTTTCATCACGCAGGAAAATTTCCACTTTCACCTTGCCATTTGGCGTGGTATAGAGCAAAAACTCTGTGAAACTATTGTTTGGAATGATTTTTGTACGGCTTGTTTTCATAACATAACGTTATACCGAAAATAACCCGAAAGTCAATTCTTTCAATTGCTCCAAAATTGACTCAGCTCCACCCCTTATTCATACGCTTTCTGGTATCAAAGAAAAAGAGATTTGAACCTGCCTACCTGCAGGTGGAGCTATATAACCCTTCGGGTTAATTTCCCGTATTCACCGACCCGTCCGGTGTTTGATAGAAAGCGATTTGATTGTTGGGAAGTTTATTTTTCATTATTTCTTTTTTTTCATACATATCTCGTGTGCATGATCGGTGCCATCACCTTGCCGCAAGCTTCGGGGGCACACGCGCTTCGCACACCGCGAATTATTCGCACCACCACATCATGTTCCGCCCGCCGTGCTTTTTTGTATATAACTTTTGGATTAAAAGCTAATCACCCCGGCGGGTTTATTTTTAACTTATTAGTTTTCTTCTAATTGCGACTAACCAACTGATAGTATTTATTTCTAATACAAGAAGTCTTAATAAAGGCTGCATCAGAAACTTTGTTTTTTGGTATATCAATATTGAAATAAAGACAAAAGATTAAATTATCTATGATACTCTTTATTTCCTGCTGCTTCTCATAGTCTATTGTAGGTAGTGATATAAGTTCTGAAAGAGTAATTATTTTACCCTCCAATATAGGAGTGCCTTGTTTATAATGCTCATCAATAATTTTATTTACTAACGAAGTGTTTTGCTTGATTGGCAACTCTATTTTTTCCCTTTCCTTCTCTAAAACGAGGTTGTTACCTTTAACACTAACCTTGTCAAACTTTTGTCTAAGCGCTCTTGAAAAATCAACTAAATCCGCAAGTGTTGATTCTTCTAAATTCAAGAGTTGTTCAGTTAAGTTTATAACCAAATTTTTTAGGTGTATATTACTACTAGTTATTATTGGAACACGGACAAATTCTTTCACCGAAGTAGTTGAGATCAAGTAATCCTTCTCATTCTCACTTTTCAGTAAAGAACTCAGAATCAGCGTAATGACCGTGGAATTAAATAGTGCAAAAAGATACAAAAGTTCATTCTTATCGTCGCATCCAACTGCGCAAATTTGATTCCTTGCCCAAATTAATGGAAGTGAGGAGAAATGAAATCTTTGTGGGTTAGCATAGGACCAAAGCATTTTGTATTTGCTATCTAATAAATTATATCCTTGATTAGCTTGCCTTAACAAGATTAGGTGTGGAGACTTCCCTTCTCTGGTATTCGGCCAATAACCCCTGTTTTCTTTAATAGTCCAATATTTTTTACTGGGCTTTGGATAAATATAATAATTACCTTGAGGTATCGTTTCTAATCTTTTTCTCTCGTCTATATCATAACCACTATCAAAATAGAATTGAGTTCCGAATCTATATTTTGCTAACACATGGTCATAATAGATTGAGATTTCTTCGCTATTTTGTTTGTACTCCTTCCAGAAGTCAATAAATTTATCATCTCTTACAATGAAGTTCCAATTATTCGTGTTTATAAGTAAGTCCTGCTGATTTATTTGCTTTCTTTTAATCTTTTTATTGTTTTGAATATTTTTTAAACATATTTCAATATCATCATCTGGGTCTGTGTAATTTACCACCTCAATTTTATTTTCCATATTAGACATTTCTCTTCTAAGTACAAAAACTAAACTAGACGTAGCAACGGGTTTATTTTGACGAAGACCTCGCCCTATAAACATTTTTCCACTAAAGATTATTATCTTCTCTATTCTTGTGAACTTAGCTAAATGATAGCGGACTACATCTAAATCACCCGCAGTTAACACAGTTTGCGGAATAATATAACAAAGCTTACCGCTATCTTTTAATAAAGCTAACCCTAACGCTATAAAGAAAGCGTATAAATTAGGGTTTGGACGATAACGCTTTGGGCTATCGGGAGTACTATGTAGATTTACACCATAGATATCATTCAATTTTGCTCTCCCTTGCTTCATAAACTCAAAAATAAGCACCTCTTGCTTGGCGCACTCGTTGTAGGAAACGTACGGAGGATTACCGATAACAAAATCAAAACGTCTTCTTGGAACTTCAGGTTGGTTTTCAAGACTTTTTTTCATCTCTTGTAAATCATCTTCATCACGAACATAACTTGAATATCCAAGGTTTAGTTTTTTGCTGAAAAGCGATATCTGTCCACCACTTTTTTGAAAGGCAACATTAACATCATTTAAGGTATTACGGAGTGCAGTGTCCATAAACTCAGAGACCGAATCCATTGTCTTGAAAACTTTAATTTTCTTGTCAATTGGATTGTTATACTTTTCGTTGATGACAAGAGGAAGCATACGCATCAAGATATTCATCTCGGCCAAGTAAAGAGGGAACTCTTCGATATCGAGTCCAAAAACACCATTAGTAACTACTTCCTCGATCTTTTTAGACGCCTCTACAGTACTGCCTCGAAATGCTTTGACTATCGAGTCTGTTGCTGAGTAAAGGAATGTTCCGCTACCACAAGAAGGGTCGATGATTGAAACGCTATCAGGGTCTTGAGAAGCTCTCTTGGCTATGACTTCGGGAGTGTATCCGATTTGGTCAAGCATGAAGTTGACAACAGCCGGATCAGTGAAGTACTGACCTTTCTTACTTTCCTCGTAAAGTTCCTTAAGGTAATTCTCGTAAATGTAGCCAAAGATTTCGTTTCTAACATTGGCATAGTTGTATTTCTTGATAAAAATAAAAATATCAAGCCATGGGGAAACGTCGGATAGACTATTTTCAAGGCTATGATAAAGCTCTTGAATTTTATCTCTGATAAACTCCTGCTCTTTAGTAAATGGGCGATAAACATTCCTTGAAATTTTAGCCGAGATGCCCTCAATAATACCTAAGATGTCTTTGTAATGTCTGTCTTTTAGAGATCCATGAATTTTAGTTACTGTTATTTCAAACTCTCTGGCAAAATCATCGAAATCATTATCCACTAATGTTTTATAGAGAATAAACTGGATGACATAGGCGTAAGTTAACTCGATTGCTCGCTTCTCCCGTGTCTTTTTATCCGTCTCTTCAAGATAACCTTCAATTTGCAGTTTGTTCTTAAACGATTGGATAAGTTTAGTAATGTCTTCAAAAAAAAGTCGTCGGTTGTCCTCAACATGAAGTTTAGTTTCCTCAATAAGCGCAAGTTGCCCAGTCTTTTCAAAGAATGAAAGATAGTAGAACTCGGGCTTGATGTACTCTTGCCAAAAAGAAAGGAAGAGATCTGTAGTATCAAATATATCGTCTAATATGAATGCTTTATAAACGTTGTTGTTATAAAACCGCCATTCAAAACCATCGGTAAGAATACCGTAATGCTTATCGAAGTCTTTTTGATAATTAAGAAGTTGTTTTTCACCGGCTCTTATGCCGCCATAACATTCAACTTCTACAGGGATTGAGACTTCTTGATCTATATAAATATAATAATCTGCTTTTCTTTTTTCCTTGGCTGATTTTTCCTGAATAAATTCATTTTTCCTTGATTCTGCACTTGATGACAGGCGGCCTTCATGCAAGTTAAATAGCTCCTCTGATACCAAACAATTTTTTACAAAACTCTGAACACCACTGCCTACCTCAACTTTTTGATAGTAAGCGCACTCCTTACTCCATAGTACTCTAAGTTCTTTTAATGTATATTTCATTTTCTCTATCTTAAACACACTTTGCTTTTGGTATAAAGATTCTACTTACTAAATCTTGATGATTTTTTTCATTGATGATATCTAGACCACATATCATCTAAATAATGAGTTCAGTATTCACAAAGTCAACTGATACATGTGATAAATATGTATGCTGAAATATACCAAAGCAAATACATTAATTATTGTTAAAGACATGGATTTAGTAACTCCTTCACCCATGCAATCTCGAAGTCTTCTGCCATCTTGAATAGGATTTATTGAACCAGATAATAAAAATTCAATATCATAAGCCTTTTCCATCCAATATTTTGTCCAACGAAAACCTCTGCTAGTCATTTGATACCAAGCGTTACATAATAATAATCCAAAAAATGGTACAAATTTAAATAAATAATGGAAAAAATTAGGAAAAGTATTCTCGGTACCATATTCGAAACCTACCAATACAAAAATCAGTGTATTAACAACTAAAATTGCATTGTACCTATTCCATTGAATTTCTCCTTCTGACGCTTTTAAACTAATCACCGCACTATACTTTACTCTTGCGTTTTCCAGTTCATCTTTATTCATACTTTAATAATCCCAATCAGTCTTACATCTCCCTTATCTTACACCCTCCGCATCCTTTCCGCACCTGAGGGACGACAGAGTAGGCACCACTTTTTGGTTGACACAAAGTATAAGGATGCTATACTTGAGACAGATTCAGGCTCCTTATAAGTGAAAGCAGGCTTCATGCCTTGCACGAGTTTACTCGTCTAGCTTATAAGGAGCTTATTTTGTGTATATCGAATTTGTTGGATTCACGCTATTTTGTCAAATTACCGTAAATTTAGATGGGAAATAGGATAAATTCACGGTTTTTTACCCAAAAAATTGTTCCTTCTCATGAGCCACCAGAATTTGAGGATGCCGTAGGTCAACCAACCACCACATTTTCCCGCGGCCGCTGGAAATTGTGGTGATTTGTCATCTCCGAAGTGGCTACGTCTTTTTGAAAAATCCGGAGAGCCCCCGCAAGAAAGTCTCTGTACGCCTTCGGAAACGCATAAGAGGTGTTATGCGTTTACCCTCCAGAAGCACCCGATATTCCACATAAAATCGACCAAGCCACCTGATGATGTGTTTAAATAGTTCGTCTTTGCCTTGTATTTTCCCACGGCAAATATGCCGATGACAACCGATAGCCACCGTTTGCACCGGCAGCAGCACCTGTATGTCACTAAGCGTATCATTGGTCAAATGCGTTTCCGATTGCATAGCGGCCCATCGAACCTCCTGTTTGTCCTTGCTGTATTCTTCATATCGCATGGTAAGGAGCTTCCTCCAGATGTCTACATACTTTCGTTCTACCCCGTTATCGGCAAGCGACCGACCATGTGCTCGGGGGATTTCCTCCCGTACGTACGGGAAAAAAGTTCGCATCGCTTTTGACTCTTCATCATCACCAAATCGAACATCCGGCGCTTCCAGCGTCAACATAAAAACGGTAAGCGTCGCGACGACCAATTCATTGAAGATACGGTCCTGTTCCGTCTGGATTAACCCAGAAAATCCCGCGAGTGTACGAAAATCACGATTGGTAAACTCTGCCATGGCTGCATGTTGTGCAGCGGTGACGAGGGCCGCGGCCATCATGCGGGCGGATGTTTGAAGAGTAGGTAGCCGTCGTTTCCCTTGGTATGATCGGTATGTTTCAAAATCTTTTTTCCAGTCGCTCATATGCGAAGTATATGATAAAAAATCTTCTACACGCTTTCTATTCTTACATATCCTCAACTGGAATCCACCTCCACCACCACATTTTCCCGCGGCCGCGGGTTTTTGGTGATTTTTTGGTGATGGTGGATATCCGATTCGTTGCTCAGTAAACAGCGTACAATACCATGCATTCTACCCGTCAAGACCAAAATAACTCCGGTATGGAGAATCGTCTTCTAACCGCATCGCAACGACATATAGCACTTCGTTCCCAACGCCGTAATACTCCCGCAGAAATGTTACCTGATCCTCGCACGGGTACGGGTAGATCCACGTACTGCCCTGCAGTTTGTAAAATCCCAGAGATTTAAGCGAATCCCGAAAAATATCGCGTAATTTTTTCTTCCGTTCATCCACATCGTAGATAATCATCCGCCACCTCCCGTCCCAACGTTTGGGTTTGGGAATCGTGAGCTCATCGAGTGCATACTTGAGGATACGACGCTTACCCTGTTTGGTGAGCATCACCGTTTGCGCCTTGCCGTCATCTTCTATTTCCACCAGTTTCTGCTCATGCAGCCGCCGGAGGCTGCGCCGGAGATACCACGGATTGTATTGCTTCCACTCCTTTTCTCGTTCTCTACGCTCTGATGCTAGGACCATGTTCCCCAGTGACGCTGCCCCGGGCGAGAAAAACATCATACCGGTAATACCAGCAAGTCCGATCATGGTCAACACCTGTTTGATCGGTGCATACCGACGATTGACCGATTCTTCTTTGAGTTTGTCCTCCAACAGACGACATAACAAAGCAACGCGATCGTCAGACGGCACCGTTTGTTCGGTCATAGTCTTACCTACCCATCACCACATTTTCCCGCGGCCGCGGGAAATTGTGGTGGTTGGTCACTTTCAAAATCCTAGACACTACCACCATATAGCCATCAGGGGAAATTGTCGATGAGATAGATTACAAACGTAGCGTTGAGGTATACTTTTCTTGTGACACGAGGACGCACAAACCATCTAATAATCATTGCCGTTGTTTCGATCGTCGGGTTCCTGGTGGGTTTCGGCATCGCCCCCAGGCCGGTCGCCCTCCAACCGCTTCCTGTTCCCGATCATATATCCCAAGTCGCGTACAGCGGACCGTTGATACTTACCAACGTTAACCAATCGGTCCTGGGTGCAGAAACTATTGATCCCGTAGACTTCGTCAATGAAATCAACAAGGCCCGGGAACAAGCCGGGTCGCCGCCGCTACGCTTGAGCACCACGCTCATGCGGGCGGCCAACATGCGCGCCCAAGTTATCCAAAAATATCAAAATTTCTCTCACCAGGATCCGCATGAAGGTATAGAACTGGGCACTGTACTTCCCAAACTTAACTATCATTTCACCTATGCCACGGAAAATATCGGCATGGGCGGCGTGTCAGCACCTGACTTCGTCAATGGCTTCATGCATAGCACTACCCACAAGGCAAATCTTCTGGATCCCACCCTCACGGATACGGGAGCAGCTTTTGTCGATGGCCGGTACAAACAGTATTACGTCAACTACGCAGTCCAACTGTTTGCCATCCCGGGAGGGCGCGAAGAATACTTGGGATACAAAGATCATGACCGAGAATTGTATGAGGCAGAATTAGCTGCAGTTAAAGCCCACCTCCACCCACTTGTGTGGGCGGTCGGCTTCATTCGACGGAATCCGCTCTATACCGGTGGGTATCGGACGAAACTTATGAAACAGAAGCGTATTTTGGAAACCGTGCTCACGCGCATGCGCGAATCCCAGCCGCTCAATAATGCCGACGTCGCGCTGATCCTGGAATTCAACACACTCTTGTAAAAAATGTCAACTACTTTCGTCGTTTGAGCCACCAGGATTTGAGGAGGCCGTAGGTAAATGTCGAGAGAAGGTATGTCACCGTGGAGATGAGTGCGTTGATAAACGCAGCCTCGGATTGATTGAGCCGGAAAAATACATACAGCAGGATAAACGTGGTAACCGAGATAAACGCCGTCCGCGTGCCGCTTAGCTCCCACGCTTTGTCTGCCTCGACCTTTCTATTTCGGGCTTTGATGCGTTCGATTTCTTGTTCCAGTTGTTGTAGCGTTGCCATATATCTATTATACCGCACTGACAGCTTCATACAGCGCGCCGCGGGTAATACCAAGTTTTTGAACGTACCCTTTTTTCATAAGCTCGTGTATATCGTAATGCAGTGTCCGCTCCGGAATTGCGCGGAAACGCCGTGCGAGAAAATCAAAACTCACGAGTTTGTGCTCCCGAATGACGGCAAGAAGTTCATTTCTTCTTGGGGACATTCGGGGAATATATCCTGACGGAATAGGATGTTTTAACGCGTCCATCGACCGCTTCGTCTGAAAAAGAAGAGCTTCACAAAAAAACTCGACAAATGCCGTCACGTCCTGACGGTCAACAGCAAGCGCATCATAATATGCCTGCCTGTTGGTATCGAGATATTCCTCAAACGGAACGATACCGGTAAACCCGAATCCTTTTTGGAGGAGTATATATTGAGACAGCAGTCTTCCGACACGGCCGTTGCCATCCAAAAACGGATGAATTTTTTCAAACCATATATGCGCCACTCCCGCCGTTACAGACGGATGAAATTGAGAATGATTCACCCAGGTGCATACATCGTTACAAAGCGTCATGATGGTTGATGGCGCTGGAGTAAGATACACAGCCACACCGGACGTATTGTAAATTGCCGATTCTTCCGTTCGAATATGTCCGGCTTCAGATGAAATCCCCTGCAGCACGTTCGAGTGGAAACGTTTCAGAAGTTCCATTGAGACGGGAGCATCATGATCCGTCTCCAAACGGGAAAGGGTGTTATTGATGTTCTCCACCTCCCGGACATGAATATCGGTGCGGCCGGACCCAAGCTGCACTGCGGCGTCCGGAAGGGTTAGCGGGTTTCCTTCGATGCGGGCTGAAAACAAGGCACTTTTGAGTACCGATTCTTCCCGGATACGCGTCAGAAGTGTTTGATGAACGGGAAGATACCCATACGCGGCCTTCAGCACATCAAGTTCGTGGATACATGTTTGAATAGCATCGGTGAGCGTAAACGTCGGAGGAAATTTCATCGTATCCGTATACTAGTGATAAATGCAATATATTGCAAGATGTTGCATAATAGTTGCAAGATATTGCAGAATTATTGCACAATCAACCGGTTGAGGACAGAAGCCGCTTCGTCTCCCTCCAGGAAATACGGCTGGCCATAGTCGACGATGCGGATGGGCAAATATTCAACGTCAACGAGTTTCCCTTCATAAAATGTATATCTGCCGACAACTCCCAGTTTGGTCTCCTCACTCCACTCCTGATCAAAAACGAAATTGCCATGCGCGTAGACGATAAATTTCCCGTTATAAAGCTCGACCGGCTGGATCCAGTGTGGGTGATTACCAAGCACCACGTCCGCTCCGGCATCGATCGAAAGATATGCGAGTTCCCGCTGCCGAGACACAGGCTCCGTGACGTATTCCTCTCCCCAGTGATAGGAAACGATAACGACGTCGGCGCTCTCCCGCGCTTTCGCAACTTCACGCGAAATAATTTCTTCTTCCGCCCACGGAACACCTGCCTCGGGAGCTCCTATGTCGTTATAGGAAAGGAATGCGAACCGCGTTCCCTTGACCTCCTTATACGCTATGCCCTCTGCAACCGGCAGGATCCCGGCGTTAGTAAGGGTAGTCTTGGTCTCTTCCACACCTTCTTGGAAGTAATTCCCTACATGATTGTTCCCGAGAGTCGCTACATCGACACCGGCAAAAACGAGTCCCTCTGTCGCGCGCACGACACCGCAAAAGATCATGCCCTGGTTTGTGGAAGTACAATCCGTAAGCAGCGGTGTTTCCAAATTGATGACGGTCAGATCCGCCGCGGACAATACATCGTGAGTTTTTTCAAATGGCCAGAGGAAATTATTGCGTTTGACCATCTGGGAATTTACTGTGCGAGCAGGCAATACATCGCCGGTCGCTATCATCGTCACCAACTGCTCTTGGGGCAAACTCATCACCCAGGAATGGTCAGGAGCAAATACTCGTGCAAGTGTCAGCGTTGGTATAGGGGTGGGGCTGGGGTATGCCGGCCAACTGGAAGACTTCGGATCGGCTTCTCCTAATATGTCCGGAAATGATACGTCTTTATATTGGCCCGTACGCATGAGCCAAAAAACAGCCGAAATAAAACCTACTACTACGATAACGATGAGCGTGTTACGCTGCCATATACGCATCTTCCCGCTCCTTTGCGGGTGAGTATAGCACACTTATGATATACTTACGGCGCGAGATGAACGACATCATCACCGTCGAAGAAGCTGCCATTTTCCTCCACAAACACCCGGACACAATCCGCCGTTGGATAGAGGTTGGTAAATTGAAAGCCAGGCATCTTTCAGCGGGGGGACATGGCATCTACGCTATCCTCCGAAGCGATCTTCTCGAGCTCGCTGTGTCAGGCTCCCTCGAAGCACGGGAGAAAGCGCATCATACCAAGCCTTCCGGTACGCAAAAAGCGCTCCCCCTTTAGAGTGAAAGTCCGCCGCATGCCGTATATACTTTGGCTTCTGCTGCTGATTTATGGACATTAAGCGCCAACGGTAACTCAGATGTAAGCTGTGCAAGCGTTACATCAAGTGTTGTCACCGATGTGCCATTGACGATAGAGGTCAACGGGTACTTCACCGCTCCCACTCCCGGACACGCTCCGACATGAAGATGCGCGGGTTGCGCAGTTCCGTCGGTCGGATAACCGGCCAAATTGACCGTCACGGTGACTTTACCCTCTTTCTCTTCGAGTGTTGCCGTACCTGACTCACCTGAATCGTTTTCTTCGCCAAGATCCACCGTTACCACCTTTTTCATCGCATCCGACGTCGGAGCAGAATACATGGAGTTGTATCCGCCGTTTTTGGCGAGCACAAAATACCACACGAGCCAATAGATGAATCCGCCAACCACGAGATAGATGAGGACCCACTGCCACAAGGGGCGTTTACCATACGTTTCTGTCATAGGAAATACCTCCTAATTATGTAATATACATTACAACCAGAAGAAGTCAACTATCGGAGGTATTTAGCGATGTTGTCGTTGTGATCCTCGAGCGTCGCTCCGTAATGGACACCACCGGCAGGATCATGGAGGTAATACCAGTATTGGGTCACTTTGGGGTATACGACAGCGCGGATCGCTGCAAGACCGGGATTACTGATCGGGCCAGGAGGCAAACCGGGATTTAGATAGGTGTTATACGGTGAGCGAACTTTTTTATCTTCTTCGGTAAGCGATTTCTTCCACCATGTTTTGTCCCCAGCCTGATACCCGAGCGCGTATTGAAGTGTCGCGTCAGCCTGAAGCGGCCAACCCGCTTTGAGACGCTTGAGGAGTATCCCTGCTATCACCGGTCTGTCTTCATCGGTTCTCCCCTCGCGCTCGACGATCGAGGCAAGCGTTATCACATCCTCTACACTCATCCCGCTTGCCCGGATATCTGCCCGCATCTCGGGCGTCACTTTTTTATCAAATGCTTTGGCAAATATGTCGATGATTGCGCCGGCGGTTGCGTCCTGCGGGATAAGGTATGTATCCGGAAACATGTATCCCACGCGGGCGCTTCGTAAAAATTCGCTCTCCGGAAGATCCAAATTTTTTGCCAGGGTGTTGGCAATTTCTTCGTTTCGCCAACCCTCGAGGGTCGTCACCCAGATATCCTCAAATCCGTGGGTCAATTCTCTGGCTATCACGCGAGCATCCATCGCGCGGTTCAAGCGAAACTCCCCGGCCTGGAGATTTCGTTCTATCCCCATGAGTTTCACCAAGACAAAAAACGCCGTAGGACTCCGGATAAGGTTCTCTTGGGTAAGGTGAGAAGCGATCACCCGCACGCCATCACCGCTTGCGACGCGAAACGATACGGGGGCCCGGTCGCTCGGATCCACGGCTCTGGTGCTGTCAAACCACCAGGCGAGTGCGCCTCCCATACTTACGATGACCACCAGGAGAAATACGATGACTCTCGTCATGACGCTATTATTTGATTTCATCGAGCGTAGCCCTTCGATACTTACGCATCGCAGGGTCGTACATATAAATACGTCCGCACGTGCAATCCACGCGGACTAACCCCGTACCTGATTTTTCCGGAAGATTCTTCCCGCACCCGACACACTTCCTTTGTGAGAGGAGCCATGCTTGCACAGGACCTAAAATATTTTTAAACATACATATCAACGAATAACGAATAGAGCGCCGAATATACGAATAGAGTTTGATTCGTGTATTCGTACAAATTCGCTATTCGATGCTATACACCGGCATGGTTTTAAGCGTCTCTGCCGCTTCCCCGAGCCGCCATTTATCAGAACTATAGAGTGTCGCTAGTATATCACCCTTATCCACCCGCTCTTCAAGTTTACGGTTGAGGTACATCCCGGCCTTTTTATCCGTCGGGCAGCCCAAAATTCTGCTGATAACAGTAATTTGCTGATTCTGGATACCACCCACCATGCCTTTCTTTGGAGACCGAAGCTCGTGTATGTACTTGCCCGGGGTGAGCTTGCCACTGACCACATCCGGATTTCCCCCTTGCGCCCGTATGATCTCCCGCATTTTAGAAAGCGCTTTGCCGCTTACTAATATCTCACGGGCAGCTTCTTCTCCGTCGAGCGACTTTTTCCCCGGGGTGTCCGCAAAACAAAGCGAGAGGAGTTTCCCTGCGAGTCGAAGCGCTTTGGCCTCAAGAGCCAACGGGCGCTCGGGTGTTTGCTCGAGTACCTGGAAGACATCCCGCGCCTCAAGGACCGGCCCCACCCCACGGCCTGAGTTTTGACGTGTTTCGTTGATGTCGATCGCAACCTTTATCTTAAATTTCTTACCCAGCATGAGAAATTTTTTTGCCATGATCTCCGCGTCTTTGAAGTGCTGGATTTTCATCGTCGGACCTACCGGCAGATCCAACACGAGGTGGTTGGCTCCCGAGGCGACCTTTTTTGCCATCACCGAGACAATGATTTTGTCATACGATTCAAATGACAAAGGGCGTTCAACCTGGATCAACATGTCATCAGCTGGGGCCAGCCCTACGTGTCCGCCCCATACGACACACCCACCCACCTTTTCGACGATCTTTGTTATCTGACCGAGAGAAAATGTGACGGGTGCTACTACCTCCATGGTGTCAGCAGTTCCTGCGGGTGATGTGATCGCGCGCGTAGACGTCTTGGGAATTTTGTATCCCGCGGCTGCGATAATCGGAACGATGATCATCGTCGTTCTCGTACCGGCTACTCCGCCTGCCGAGTGTTTGTCTGCAACGATTCCTTTAAATTTGAGTCTCGGGCCGGTCGCGACCATGGCCTTGGTGAGGAAATACAGTTCTTCATCAGAAAACCCCTCCATAAATCCCGCAGCGGCGAAATATGTCGTCAGGACCGGGCTTAACTTGTCGCGCGCGATCTCGTCCATGATGGCATAGACCTCGTCGTACCGAAGGCTCTTGCCAATCAACTTTTTTTTGATCGCATCGATAGCTTTTTGTTGTGTGCCTGGAGTCATATCAAATTCTTATGAGTTTTGCTTTTACATTTAATCGGTATAAATACGTTCCGGGCGGTACACACGTGACCAGTGTCAGATATGAATCATCGAACCGCTGCTCGAGTGGTGAAAGATCGGTAGGCTCAACGACCACTTTTTCCGTCGCCACGTATCTATACTCAACTCCATCGTACGTTATATGTATATTGGCGCCAATCTTTATGGTTGGCAGCGTCGAAAATATTGACTTGTAATCACGGGTTCCGCGGAAAAACTGCGGCAAGGTCGAGTGGCCAAAAATCACGGTATTCCCATACTCACCGGGGAGCCCCGTACCCCCATAGTGGATGAGGCTTTTGGCTAAATCGTCTCCGGAGATGATAACTGTAGCATCTGTAATATCCAGTGATGGAATAGAAAGGATGTAGCTATTGACCGGCGCTGTCGTATTCTTTTGCGGACGGGTGGGAAACCACGTGTTGGGATCGGTCGTCGTTTGGGTCCCGACTGCAGAGGCTACCGGCGAGCCGGCCGTGAGTCCGCCCGGATCAGATAACGGGCTCACCGTTTTGGCAAGCACGACTTGGTCAAAGATAAAAAACGAAGCAATCGGCCACACCGTCCACAGGATTATAAAAACCCCCAGCGACATCAAAAGGTACGAGATCACCACCGGTCGGGACACCGGACGCTTTGGGGCGGCTTTGACATATCGATAGAGGGCCATAGGATTTTTACTCCACTACCATTATATATGGTTGCTTAGGGAAAAAGAGATGAAATTACTGTACCATGACGGTGATCGAAATATTATTGCGGTTGAGAGGAAGCCGCGATGTGATGGGAGAGAGTACGAAGCGGTATTCTGCTCCGGCAACTCCTGTCGTTTGCCGCAATGTATCCGTCGCTTCCGTGACTTTTTTTCCGACCAGCTTCGTTTTGAGTGCATCGCTGTCTATTTGCGGAAGCGCGATAGCCGTCATCTTCGCAGTCAATGTAATCGTGCCATCTTTTTTTATACTCACATTGCTTACAGTAACTTGGGTCTGCTCCGGCGCGAGACGATACCCCGACGGAATTTTTGCCTCAACAAGCGGCGATAATACTGCTTTGACATCCGAATCGCTGATCGCTATACCAGATACGGTAATCGTCACATTCCCGTGAAGTTCTTTCGCTTCCTGGTCAAGCTCGGCATCAAACACTTTCTCCGTAACAGCGGTTTTTATCGTTTGGTCGATCAAACGCTCACCGGACACTCCTTCTGATAACAACTGCTGCTTGGCTTTGGTCACCAACTCATCGGTAAGCGCCTTGACGAGCGCATCCTGATCGGCCCGCGAGACCACAGTCACTTGCTTGCTCGTGCCACC